>CEOT01082017.1_pt1 | contig 9623 bp, 17 predicted proteins | sample 530671 | NCBI WGS metagenome assembly CEOT01 (sample SAMEA2620852, study PRJEB7988) | marine metagenome | isolation source: saline water (ENVO:00002010), including | reverse complement strand
ATTCTCCTGATTGGGCTTCTTTCATAGAAATTTCTTCTCCTTTAAATCTATCGCCCACATCTTTTATTAAATGCTCTCGGATTGCATTAGATTTAGAAAATTTTTCTTTTTTCATTATCTTATCGTAAATATTCTTTTTATGAGTATCCTCTAATTTTAAAGGAGATGGTTCTTCTCCTTCACATAAAGAAGAATTAATTTCTTCATACTCCGCACCCTCAAAACTATAGGTAACACTATCGATAGGGTCACCTTCTTCTAAACGTGCCTCTAATGAAGCAAAAGTAATTACGTTTACTTTTATTCTATTATTAATTAAATCTACTCTATAGTCACTAATCATACTATATGCTTCACTATGTATAGATTTAAATCTTGTAATAAGGTTTGATATAATTGCCATAATATTTTTTTATTATAAATATATTTTTATTTCCAATAACTTTCTGTTAAAGTATCTCTTTTAGTCATTGCCCATACAGGAGCACTAGTTTTACCCCCATCACTTCCATGAATAACCACAATATCAAAGAAATCTTCTAAAATTTCTTTAGCATCTTGCGCAGTTTCAAAGTTATATCTAGGTGATCCGGGAAAGTTAGCAATAAATACCCCATCATCTTTTAGGGCTGTCATCACATCTTGTATAGTTCTTCTCATCATTAAAGGGGATCCTTGTACGTTTAAAACATTACTAGCAAATATGATATCATATTCTCTATTCAATGCATTCGGATCATGATGTTCATCATTTACATTACTATGAAAATCATGGGCAGTAACATCTAAACCTAACTCTCTCAAAGCGTAGGTATGTTTTGCATCTTTACCTGAACCAAAATCTAAAATTTTAACATCTCTATTACCACTATCTTTTATATATTGGAGAACCATTCTAGGGGTAACTGCATTTGGTCCAACTGCCCCACTACTCCTACTGGATCGATTTGCTTTTTCAATTTCTTCTGGAGAAATTGACTCATAACTCATTTCTAATATTGTTTCTTTCATTTTACTTTCTATTAAAGGAATTATATTATTTTCCCAATAATTTTTATAACCTATTTTATTAAATTCTATATTGGGAATTTTTAACCATTTTTTACTTCTAGTTTTAGCATCCTCAACATTAAATCCACCGTAATTATCGTTTACGAATAACCATTTATGATGATATATTTGTGGGGAAGACTTTTGTTTCATATATCTCATACTCCCATCCCCTCGTATAAGAATTGCGTCTCCTACTATAGGTTCATCGGAAGTATCCCAATCTGGGGAAGAAATAAAAGTTACGTTCCCATTTTTTACATCATATTTTATGATATCATAAATAAAATCAGAAGGTATCTCACGTTTAGCAAACTCTAAAACGGCATGGGGTAGTTTATCTTCTACAGATTTATGTAGATATATTGTATTACCTACCTGTTTCCCAACACCATATTTAGGTGACCTTTTTATAATACTACCTTTCTCGGTTTTAATCATTATTTGTTTATTATATAAATATATTACTATTTCTTATTACCCCATTTTATAATAAACAAAATATTATATTTTTTTATCCATGATAATTTTTCACCACCTTTAGTAGTATTAATCTTTTCTTTGATATCACTTTTAAGTTTAAAGTGTTGAGAGAAGGTTTTTAAAAGACTTTTATATAGTTTATTACTATTATGGTGGTCAAATAACATTAGAAGTTAGGTGCATTAGTATTAAGTTTAGAAAGGATATATTCCATAGCTTCTTCAGGCGAATCTACTAATTTATACATTTCTAAATCTTCTTTACTAATTTTACCCTGACTCAACATCGTATTTTTTATCCATTCGAATAATCCACCCCAAAAATTAGAATCCATAAATACTATAGGTACTGATCTCATATGTCCGGTTTGAATTAGGGTTAAGGTTTCAAATATTTCATCAAATGTACCAAATCCACCAGGAAACGCCACAAATGCTTGTGAATATTTTAAGAAGAATACTTTACGAGTAAAGAAATATCTACAACTTACTAATTTATCTACATATTCATTTGCAGAAGATTCGAAGGGTAACTCTATTTGTAACCCTACAGAATTACCATTTAAATTACTCGCCCCTAAATTAGCGGCTTCCATTATCCCCGGTCCACCACCAGTTATTATACCATATCCGTTTGAAACTATTAACTCTGATAATTTAGTTGCTTTTTGATAAAACTCATCATCCGGTTGCGTACGAGCAGATCCAAAGATGGAGATACAGGGACCGATAGTAGTTAATTCATCAAATCCTTTAATAAATTCTCCATGTATACGTAATGCTTGCCACGCGTCTGTAGCTTTATCGTGTTTCCATAATTGATTTTTCATAATCCTCCAATTCCTGTTTTAGTGCGTAAATGTGTGTCCATCTCATTATATTTTTTTTCTTCCGCTTTTTTCCATTCATAATATGCATGTAAAATATCCGGCATATCTAATTCATAATACATTTTAAATTCGCTATTACCATTGTAGCTCATATACTCAGTCTCATAATCTTGTTTCTTCAACCAAGCCCATATTTCCATTTTATTTATTTTCATTTCTTAAATTTTTATTGCCTTTGTTATGGGAAGGAATGTAAGGACAATTTCTACATCCTGAACCACAACAAAAACCTCTTTTAATTAAAAACTTTTCTGTTAGTACCATTTTACCATTTTCTAAATAATAATCACTATTGTTTTTCACATTTCTTTTCTAAATCTACTATCCTCATTAAAACTTCATCATTAATGAAAGTTAAACTATATTTCTCCCCCCATTTTTTCTGCAGAGCTTTAATAATATTTTCTAATTCATCATATTTTAATCCATGATGCTCAATTAAATAAGTATGTAATCTCCTCATAGGATTATATAATTTAAACATATTACAAATTCCTTGACCACCATTATATTGGATGGTATGATATCTCTCTTCACCAAAGTTAAACGAGAACCAAGTGTCTGTAACCCCATATACATTAGTAGTAGTATGAAAAATAGTTTTTTCATCCACATCTTCAATAATATAATTATAATATTTAGTGTGGTCTTTACCCATTATTTAATCCAATCGTTGTATGCATGATTATATGCGGTAACTATATCAACTTTTGTTGAGTTATTTAAATAATTCTGTGCGGTTACTTCTACTTCTTCCCTTAACCCATATTTATCGGCATCTTGTAATATTAAATCTACATGGTCGTAGTCTTTACTGGTGGGAGAATTGTTAACTTTACAAAAATGGTAGTAATGGGCGTAATCTTCCATTAATTTACTGGTAGGTGTGGCATTCCCATATACTCTCTCGTTATGATTCAACCAATCTTTCGCATCTAAAATTTTCATTATCTTTTGAATTTAAGATAAATATAAATAATAAATTTTAAAAAATCTACCCTTTTTTTAACTATCTTCCTTGACCTCTATATTTTTTTGCGTAAAATTTAGATTGTTTGTTGTTAGAAGTACGTTTTTTAGAGTGAATTCCTTTACGTTTCTTTGGTTTACTTTCGGTTGCTTTTGATCTCATAAGTAGGTTGTTATAAGAATAAATAGATCATTCTTTTAACCTACTTTTAAAAGTTATGTCTTTTTTATGTAAGGATTTTTTTAACTACTTGAGAAACTAGTTTATTATCTGCTTTACCACCATATTCTTTATTAAAATCTCCCATAATTTTTCCCATATCTTTCATAGTAGAATAATTATTGGTTACAATGATAGACTGAATGACTTTTTCTATATCACTTTCTGACATTTGAATTGGTAAATATTCATCTAATATTTTTATTTCCTCTTTGGATTTATCATCATTTACTGTCTCCAAATTCTTTTTAAATTTTTGTAATAACTTAATAACTTCGGTTTCTGTTAATATTGTCGTACCATCTTCCAATCTCCCTATTTCTCCCTTAATTACTCTTAATAAATTTAATCTTACTTTATCTCCATTCCGTAAAGATGTCTTTATTTCTTCATTTATTCTCTCTTTCATTGAACCTATTTTTTATATTTCTTTTTTATTTTTTTTATGTCTTTAGTCATTTTCTTTTCCCATAACGTTTCATGGGTATAATATAAAAATAATTTTACGATTGTGTCCACTGCACCAATACTTAACGCAATATAAGGATTACCGGTTACTAACCACCCCACTAAAACCGTTACTAAAGTACTTATTACTCTTGCACTAATCGCTCGTTTAATCCTAGTTATGGTTAAATATTTTTTTATTTTTTCTCTTCTTTGCTTCATATTAACTATTAAAAATAAAGTACAACAATCCCCACCATAGAAGTTTATAAATAAGAAAATAAAACCAATACTTCTTACTTAACTCCCATAATCTTTTATTTATACTGAGAAACTTTCGCCACACCCACATGTTCTTACTGCGTTTGGATTTTTAAATTGGAATCCTTTCCCATTTATTCCACCTGAAAAATCTAAGGTGGTATCCATTAAATACAGTAAGCTTCTTACGTCACATACTATTTTTATTCCTTTATCTTCAAAAATCTCGTCCCCTTCTTGATGTTTATCATCAAAAGTTAAATCATATGATAAACCAGAGCATCCTCCTGCTTTTACCGCCACTCTTACAAAATGTGACTCTTTACCCTCCTCTTTTAATAAAGAAAGTATCTTTTTTTCTGCAGTTTCCGTAATAGTAATCATCTAATGGTGTTATTTATTTATAAATATCTAGTAATAGAGTATCTACTACGACAATATGAAAAGTGTCTGGTGGGACACAATAAAAATTATCAAAATGCATATGTTCAATATAAACAGTTATTGTATCTTTTATAATCATAGGATGAGTAGTATAAGGAACAGGTTTAATTGTTTTACACCCAATACATACTAATAATAGTAATATTAATTTACCTACTTTTATCATGGGCGAATAAATTTCTTTGGGAGGAGGAAATATACCGACCACCCCAATTAACTAACCCTAATGCGGCATGAATTAAATCCTTTTCTAACTCGCTGAGCATTACATTTTCTTTAGGATTGGTGTAATACTTTTTAAAGTGACGATCTAACCCATAATATGAATCTGTATTTTTCATAAATGTGCCAACTCCTTTCGCATATCTAACCTCATCTGTTTACCAAATGATTGATCATTAGGATGATTTCTAAAATTAGAGATTAAAAAATAAAGTAATTTATCTTTTTGTTCCTCACTTAACCCCTTAATTAGTGTTTTAATATCCTTTTTATACATAACTTCTTTCATTTTTAGGTAAAGATAGTAAAAAAAAATTAAAAAAACAAATATTTTATTTAATCTCTCCCGGTTTTTTAGATTGATTTCTTTCACCACACATTTTACATTTACCACAGGGTTGATTAGTAACTGGATTAGGGTACCAACATGTCCAAGTTATATTAAGAACATCCACAAATCCTCCATTGTGTGCTAACCACCACATATCAAATTTATTCATGTGGATAACAGGGAATATAAAATCTTTAAAAATATCTAATTTATGATCTAATTCGGTTTTAAATAAGGAAGGATCTATATGTGCTGCTCCTGACTTACCTTTTATAAGATGTTTTATTAATTTTTCAAAACGACCCCCTATTTCAACACCTATTTCTATTTTAGCACCAAAAGTTTTTATAAAATGTGCAAAATTTCTATATTGGACACCCATCCTCTCTTTAATTAAATGGGTACCATATTTAATAAATTCACATTTTTTTTCTATTTCAGGATCAATCTTTATATAATGGGGGTACACATAAATAGTAGGTAATATTTTATCTTTATATCGTGGGTATTTTTCATTTATAAAATGTTTAATTCTAATCATTGCTTCTATTTCATGACCAATATTCTGTCTCACATCAATATTGGTAAAATAAAGTGGTTGGACTGTAAAACCATATTGTAATAATTCCATCACCCTAAAGGTCGAATCAAATCCGCCAGTCCATAAAATATGTTTAATTTTTCCTTCATTTCTTTTATTCCATATGTATTGAGTTACATTTATAGCAGAACGAAGTATTTCTTTATCTTCTTCTGGGGTTAAGTACGTGGGGGTTGATCCCTTAGAAAGATTAGTGAGAAATCTTCCGTTTTCATTTAGTGGGACCCTTCCTTCATTAAGAGAAATAGGAAGAGGGGACTGGGTAACCCTTTTTACAGAAAAAAGGGGGTACCATTTACCGTTAGTAATTGCAATAGTATATCTTACATCCGCCAAATGTGTATTCTCTAGATTTTTTATTTCATATTTTCCATCCCCTAAATAAGTTTTAATTGTTTTAACTTCTTTACTTTTCACAAAAGTTTCTGCGAATTTATCTTTTATTATAATCCCATCTATATTACCAGTAAGTTTTAAATTTTTAAGAAAAAATATTTTTTCTCCACACGTTCCTCTAAGAGGTTTCATAACTACATTTGGGCAATTTTCATAAACTTTATTTTTAAAAATAACATCGGAAGGTTGTTTAATATCTCCCTCATAATTTTCTAATTCTTTTAGAAGTGCCATTTTATCTGACAACAATTCAAAAATAGCGGTGGGAGCGCCAGTTTTTTCATACCGCATCCAATTATCTAATATTTCTTTATTATTAAGACTTTTAGTTGATATCATCACCGGTATATTATAAGATTCTAAAAATTCTTTTAACATTTTAACCTGTGGGTGATCAATATCATGGTGTATAATAGCAATCCCTTTTTTATCCTCACCATTTTCTTCCCATATTTTTTTTAAATTTTTACTAGTAGTGAGTGCTCGTTCTTCTGAGGCTAATAAAAAACTTTTTTCATCATTAAAATTTGTAGATTCCATATATAATGCAGGACCAGAATTTATTTCCAATAAACATAATCCTTCATCAGTTATAATAAAATCACATCCATAACTATCAATTAACATTTTATTATTTTTTTTTAATATTTTTATGTTTTAAAGAACTATCAATAAATTTTTTCATAAATTCATCCTTTTCTTTATCAGTTTTTAAGTTATACCAATAATAGGAACTTCTTTTACAAAATTCATCGATCTGTTCTTTAATCTTATTACAGGTGATATTAATTTCCTCAATCTCATCCTTAAAGTCTTCTACATCTATACCTAATTCAATTGCAATTATTATCAATACACCTTTTTCACCATCTTGTGAAGCATTAACTGCCGTTTCGTACATAGTCCGAAGTTCTAATATTGTTTTTTCATCCTCATCCTTTAATTTGTCAGGATGGGTTAAAGAAACTATCTTTCTAAAAAGTTTTTTAAATTTAGTGGGTAATTGATCACTAACTGCAGCTTCTTCACTTTGAGTGTCCCCTGAAGAAATAATAGGTATTATAAATTCATACCCAGATTCTATGATATTTTGTTTAAAATCTCTTTCGTATTCTCCACGCAACTCATTAAAATATTCTAATTCTTGTTGTAAATATCTGTATTTACTTACTAATCGCTTAAGTTCAATAGAGTTGGTTGACATTTATAGTGTTTAACCATAAATATCTGAAGATTGTAATAAAAAGGTATAATTCTAGTAATAGAAATGTCATTTTTTAGTAAGTGCGATTAATAACTCCTCTACCAAGTCTAACACTTCTCTTCTATTGGAGTCTTTGTAGTTACCAAATAGATCATTATGAATATTCAGTAGATTATCTGTTACTCTTTCTATACAATTAATTGTACGTTGTTTTTCATGTGATAGAGGTGCATAATAAACTGAATCTTTTACTTGACGTAATTCCGCCATACTGCGCTTTTTTACTTTTGCCATAATACTTTGATTTTATTTAAAGATAAGGAAATTATATTTTAAAATCAACAGATGTAAGCACATTATATCCCTTTTCTGTGATTACTACCGTATGTTCCCATGAAGTTCCCACACTTAAATCTTCATTTACTACACTCCATCCATCTTGTGTGGTTATTAAAACATCATTAGTTACTAAACCAGGTTCAATTGCTAAAACATTACCCACTTTTAATTTATAATCATTGTAAGGGTTATCTTCTTTAACGTAGTAAGGTATTGCAGGAGGTTCGTGTAAATTTCTTCCTACACCATGCCCTTGAAAATCTTTTATTACTTTAAAACCATTTTCATTCGCATATTGTTGTTGTCTTTCACATATTTCTCTTATGGTAACTCCCGGTTTTAAAATTTCTAAAGTTTTATAAAGACATTTTTTACTAACTTCATTTAAACGTTTTTTATCTTCACTTACTTCACCCACTTCTACATTAATGGCGCCATCTGCATACATTCCTTGATAAATGACCGGACAATCTATACCTACTAACATCCCGTTTTTAATGACTTGATCAGAAGGGATACCATGTAATAATACTTCATCTATAGAAATACTACAATGCCCTGGAAATCCATTATATTGATATGAAGCGGATATTCCACCCCATTTTGCAATGTATTTTGCGGCTAATTCGTCTAATTGTTTAGTAGTAATTCCTTCCTTACATTGGATTGAAAGTCCTGCCAATACTCTTGCCACTATATCTCCGGCAGCACGAATTTTTTTAATTTGATTTTTACTATAGATTTTAGGATGTTTTGGCTTCTTCATTTTATAATAAATATACTTTACTCTTATTAAATGGTAAGTATTTATAGTAATAAAATATTTATTAATAGATGGAAGAGGATAAACAAGAAAAATATCTTAATCGTGTAATTCAAGAGTTGGTGGATAATACTTATGCAGATGTTAGAGATCAAAAAATATGGCATCCATATGATGAACATTATTCTCGTCATCTAATTGGTGGTGCTCCATTGCAATTTTTTGATTTTGTTCATGACTCTTATGGTATTTTTCCGGAAGAAGTGGAATCATTATGGTCACAATATAAACATAGGATTAAAAAGGAAAATGGATGGGTACAAATTTATCCATTCGATAGTCGTGGTGAAGCAGTTAGATTTGCAATGAATGAAGATTACGATAAGTTTAAAAAAATAGATAATCCTAAACAACATAAATTTTATCATAAAATCGCAGATAAAATAGTAGACTTAATTGAGGTGAGAGAAACAAGAGACTATGGGTATGATGAAATGGTAGAAGAAATATTTTTAACGGATTTATTAAATCCTAAATTTCCACGTCAAGGAATGAGTTTACCCCCTAATATTAATATTCCAGATTATGATACATTCCACGACAGAATATTACGTAGGGTATCAGATTTTTTCCCTATGTTGGAAAACTATTGGTTTATAGATGATATATTTACCCAACTATTTATTCTAACTAAATTTGTATTCCCTAAAATATGGAATAAATTTTATAAAGGAGAAGATCAACCAGAAGAATCTACAGATTATGGTGAACATGTGTTAGATTATGAAGAAAAGAAGAAAGAAATAAATGAATCTACTTCTTTAATAGACGTAGTAGTTAAAGATATGATTAAAAATACTACTACTGAGGTAAGTAAATTTAGTACTCGTACTGTCTATGTCCCTACTAATAATGCAATTTATAATTTTGGTTTACTCAATAATTTAGAGCGTTGCCCTAACTATCTTTACAATTACATACAAGATACTTATGGGTTAACTCCC
>CEOT01014001.1_pt1 | contig 9636 bp, 11 predicted proteins | sample 530671 | NCBI WGS metagenome assembly CEOT01 (sample SAMEA2620852, study PRJEB7988) | marine metagenome | isolation source: saline water (ENVO:00002010), including | reverse complement strand
CATATAACACACTTATCTTTCATTTAACCAAAAATCTATCATTTCATCGAGCATAGTTTCAAAAGTATATTCTGATTTCCAACCTAAAATTTTTCGCGCCTTACTAGAATCTCCTTTGAGGTCAGTTAACTCTTCTGGTCGCAAAAACTTCTCATCTTGAGTAATATACTCTGACCAATCTAATCCAAGCTTACCAAATACATACTTAATTAACTCCCCTACGGAGTGAGAAATACCTGTTGCGCAAACGAAATTATCAGGTTTGTCTTGTTGGAGCATTAACCACATAGCTTGGACATAATCTTTTGCATGACCCCAATCTCTCGTAGCTTCTAAATTACCCATAGGGAGAGTGTCTATTAAGCCTTTCTTAATATCGACAGCAGACTTTACTACTTTATTAGTAACAAAATTTATACCGCGGCGTGGGGATTCATGGTTAAATAAAATACCATTACTAATAAACATATTGTAACTGTTTTTATAGTTGTTACATATATTATAAGAGTAAACTTTAGCGCAACCATACGGAGACACAGGTATTAACGGTGTAGTCTCTCGCTGATAACCATCCGCGTCTATACTGTTACCAAACATTTCGCTAGAAGATGCTTGGTACATTTTAATTTTAGGGTTAATAAGACGGATTGCTTCTAGCATGTTCAAAGTACCTAGACCTGTCACATTACCTGTAAATACAGGTTGATCGAAACTTATACGTACGTGGGATTGAGCTGCTAAATTATAAATTTCATCAGGCTGACTCTTCTTAATAGCTTGTATCAACGAGGAAAAATCAGTTAAATCAGCGTATACAAGTTTTAATCTACTGAAAATATGATCTATTCTTGCGGTTTGATTTTGCGGTGTGGAATGTCTACGTAAAGTACCCCACACATCGTACCCCTTATTTAACAATAACTCCGCTAAATAAGAACCATCTTGCCCAGTAATACCTGTAATTAATGCAGTCTTCACTTTGTTATTTATGTAAGATATTGTTGTATATCCAATCTTCAGCGAGAACATACTTTTTTGCTAATTCGTAGTTCTCTAATACAGCGGGTAGTTTGTTATAATATGTCTCTTTGGTGCACATTTCTAATTTTTGGTTTAATTCATTAATGTCATTAAAGATAATCATACCGTCGGTATTAAAAAAATTGCAAATTGATGGGCAACCCCAATATACAGGTATAGTTCCTGTAATAAACGAGTCTATTAATTTTTCAGTAAAATAAAAATCTTTTTTTACACTCTCTACTACAACATGAAACATAAAATGTTTTAATCCTTCTATTTTGTTTTTTATTTTTTGAAAATAAATTATTTTATCATGAAAATTATCAAATATTTTATGTCGTAAAATATGGCCTGGTAATTTTTTTTTCTTAGAAAATATCATAGAAGTTAATTTAGTTTTTTTATGAACTACTCTATCTTTAGGCTCTATCCAACACCCACCGACTGGGTAGAAAACAGTATTAGGTATTGTTTCTAATAAAACTTTATCCCACGTCCATACGGAAGAGAATTTTTTAAAATTTTCTCTTACGAATCTATATCCTGCAGCCTTTGTTTCTTCAGGCTCTAATAACCAAGCTATCGAATTTGTAGAATTAATTAGTTTGATATAACTATCAGTATAGACAACTAATTCGTTATCACTATCTTCCCTAACCCACTCAATAAATTTTGATTTATTAATAATAGGGATTGGGTTATTACTAAATTCACAATGTGAAAAGGTCTTATCTATTAATCTAATTTTTATACGATTATCCATTCTTTAGGTATAATATCGTGATTATTTGATTTTTTATTCATTTACTATATCTGCTATAAATTTAATATCTGCTTCCGATAAAAACGGATGATTAGGTATATAGAAACCTTCTTTATCTAATAACTCGCAGTTCGGAAATGTTTTACATGCTTGGTCTTTTAAATATTTTTTCACGAACGGTTTTTGATGCATTGCTCCTGCAATTAAAGGCCTTACTTCAATATTATTGTCTTTTAATCTACGTACTATATCTTTTCTATTTTCTGCAACAACAGGATACGCAAAATTAGAGATAAAATCTTGATTTTTTTCTTCTAAGTTTAATTTGTTATTAGTAATAAACTTTTTATACAACTTATAATTGTGATTACGAGTTAATTTGTAGCAATCTAATTTTTCTATTTGTCTTAAACCAAGATATGCTTGTAGGTCAGTACTGCGTACATTAAACCCTGGATAAAAAAATGTATACAAACTTGAAAATTCATCCACCTCATATTCTTTTCTCCATTTAGTTTGATAACTTGCAGTACAGTCTCGATCCCAACCATGACTTCTTAAGCTAACTAATAAGTTATATAATTCTTCGTTATGTGTATTAATAAAACCACCTTCTATTGTCGATAAATGATGACCGAAAAATAACGAAAAACAGGAACTTAAACCAAATTGTCCTAGCATTCTATTATTACTTTCAGACCCCATAGATTCACAAACATCCTCTAATAATATAACGTTGTATTTACTACACAGTCGAACTATCTCGGCCATATCTGGTACAAAACCTAACACAGAAACTAAAAGAAATACTGCGGGGTCTTGCTCTATAAATACTTTTTCTAATTCTTCTAAGTCTACACTTAAATTATCCAGATTACAATCAACTAACGTAACATCATAACCTAATAAGTGAGGGGTAGATACATCTGTTGCCCAGCTTAAATTAGGTACAACAACTTTGTTGTTTTTTAAACGAGTATATGACGTAGGTTTATCTTCGCTCATATACTTTAAAGCGGCTAACATTAATAAAATAGCAGAAGAACCAGAGTTTACATACACACTATACTTCGTACCTATCTTTTTAGCCCAGTTGTCTTCTAACTTTTTGGTGAGATCTCCTTTAGTTAGACGGGGCAATGGTTCTTGAGACAACCACTCGATTAGACTATCTATATCTTGTCTATCGATAGTGTCACTAACAAGGCTAATTTTATTTTCTGGCATTATCAAAATTATTAGTAAACCATTCTACTGTTTCTTTTATACCAACATCTATAGGTGTGAATTTAAAATCTGGTAGAAGAGATAATAATTTTGAATTGTCAGATGGCTTTCTAAATTGACCCTCTGGCTTCGTTGTATCAAATATTACTTTCCCTGTAAAACCCATAGCGTCAACTATTAAACCAACTACATCTTTAATAGAAATCTCGTGAGATGTAGAAAAAATAATTGACTCTGGGTCATCATAATTATCTAACGCCCAATTAATTAGTTTTCCTATATCCTTACTGTATATAAACTCTCGTAAAGGCTCACCAGAGCCCCACACCTCTAAATTTGTATTGTTTTGTTTAGCGATATAACACTTGTGTATTAATGACGGTAATACATGACCATTATCAATATCAAAATTATCATTAGGTCCATATATATTTGTGGGTACTACACATGTATAGTTAACATTATATTGTTCTCTATATACTTCAGTCTGTACATCTAGCATCCTTTTAGCATAAGCATAACCATAATTCGACTTATGCGGGGCACCTAAATGAATTTTTTTCTCTGTAAGAGGGTATTCAACTTTATCAGGAAAAATACATGTAGATAGTATTGAGACAACCTTTTCTACATTGTTAATTCTACACGACTCTAATACATTAGTGTTAATTCTGATATTGTCATAATAAAACTCTCCTTTAGCTCGCATGTTCCCACCAACACCACCGACTCTTGCGGCAGTATGAACCACGTGAGTTGGTTTGTGGTTTTCAATAAGTTTATTTGTTTGATCCCAATCCCTTAAATCTGCCTCTTTAGTGCCAACTTTTATGTCAGCTTCAATGGCTGTACCTACTAATCCAGTACCTCCAGTAACTAATACTTTTTTCATTTCTAGTATTTACTTGTATACACGTGATCTTTCCACGCTGAATAGTTTGAGAGATCTGTATACTTCCACGAACCGCCAGAGTCTTTATTTACTTTAGGTAAATTATTAAATAGCTCTATACCTCTTGCTGCTTGTTCTGGAGGCATGTAGAAATTCCAGCCAATCATATCAATATCATCTATAGAATCATGTGGTACGCGATTATTTCTACCTTCATATCGAGCGAGTTTGAACCACTCTACAGCGTTTTTATTATCTGTTAATATCATACCCCCTTTCGCTATAGGTAATATTTTTCTAATATGAAAAGATAAGCACTGAAACGTACCTTTGACATACATATTTTCTGTAAATCTTGTAGCACTATCTACAACCGGGAAAGGATCTAATGAGTATACCCCAGACCATTCTTTGTCTTCAAAAATAATTTTGCAACCAGCATGAATTACTAATCCAGGAACTGATAAATAAGTTTTTTTTGGTAATCTAATATATCCTTTTGCTTTCAAATACTTCAAGCACAGAAACATAGCGTTAGTACAACTATCTACAGATACTGCATATTTACTACCAGCAAATTTCGCAATTTTATCTTCAAACGCATCAACCACGTCCCACGGGTCTTGTATATCATAACCTTCTTTATTAAGACCCGGTATTACATCATTTAGATCAGTAAACATTATACAATATCGTAATAACCACCGATGGCGAATTTGTTTTTCATAGTGGCACTCTCTAAATCATAAGATTCGTCGTAATTCACAGGCGGTATTACTCTGAAATCAAAACTACACCGAGTTTTTCCTGTATCATTATATTTGTTAAAATGCCTTTGTCTGTTACCATAAAACATTAGCACATTACCGTAATCTAAATCAACTGATTTAAAGTCTCCTAACCCTGGTATTGATTCTAAGTACATAGAATTATTACCATAAGCTTTAGTTAGCGGCATAAAAATATTAATTTCGCCTGGTGGGTGTTTGTGTAATGCATCTCCATCGTAATGAGGTATATACACAGCTTTACCACCCGGTTGACACACCCTGAAGGAAGGCAATTTTTGGTAAATAAGTTTTTCTTCATCTACAAATAGAGGTTTGAGAAAATTTTGTATAAACTTTTTATATAAACTAACAAAATCTGGATAGCCTTCTCTTATTTTATTGTAAAATGTTTTATGCCAAACTGAATCTGTATCTGCACCAACAGTACCTTCTTTATGATCTAAATTATCATCAAGTTCGTTCAGCTTTATATCGTAAAGTTCTTCTACTAACTCTTTAAACGGATATTCTTCTTTGTTAAAATTAAGTACTTTCATTTTTTATAGAATACATATAACCCTCTATACGGGAATATGGCAAATTTTTAGTTAAATTATTTGGCAAATCGACAAATTGATAGTTTGTGAAATTGTTTTCAGACATAATATCTTCAAATTTAAATTTAGCGCGATTTAAATTATTATTACCTAATATAATACCTCCAGGTACAGCGTTATTTATAAACCATTTATGGGTATGTATCTTAAGATCAGGGGTATGTACCATGCTACCAATGTCGTTGTGAGCAAACGCGATAGGTATATTATCCTTTTCCCCTAATTCATAACAATTTTTAATACGAATATTAGAGTGATTAGAAGGGTTAAATAAATCAAACCCTATACATCTGTCTCGACCGTACTTTTCGCATAATAAATCAAACGACACACCACGAGCTGTACCAGCAACAACTATATAACCTTCTTTTGGAATATCTAAATTAAAAACTATATCTTTATAGAATGTATTTACATAGTAATTACTACCAAATTGATCGTGTTCATCAAACTCGTTGTTATTAAACCAAAAGTCAAATGTGCTTGCGTCCTCTTTTAACATATAAAATAATCTTTAGTATTATAGGATGAGTCTGACCTTAATGCAACTATGAATTTATTTAAAAGATTATCAGGGTTAATGTATTTTTTTGCTATTTCAAAGTTTTTATTAATATGTGGTAACATGTCCATATATTTGGAGAATGTTAACTCATCTATTATACAATCTAACTCTTCAATCTCATTAAATGTAATAATACCTCTCTCATCAAAGAATTCTCCAATATTATTGCACCCTCTATATATTGGTACATTACCTGTAATAAAACAATCTATAATTTTTTCTGTATAATAGTTTGTAGCAATACTGTTTTCCATAGCAATAGAAAAACAATAAGGGTTAAGAGAGAAGGATTTAAGATTAAGCTGACCAGATGATGTACCGGTGCCGAACAAATTAATTTTTTCTTTATATTTTGTAGCGACCTGACCACGAAGAGTACGATCTAACTCTCCTTTATTGGAATAAATCATAGATAATAAATTAGTCTTAGTATGTACTCTATGAGATTCTTGTTCTATACAAACCCAGTCAGCTGCTAAAAACTTATATTTATCAGGATTTTTACGTAAGAGATAATCATCATGTGTAAAAATAAAGTTTAATTTATTTTCAAGTAACTCTACACTTTTATAATAATAAGGATGATATGCGCGCGGTTCAATAAGCCAGCCAACTTTTATATTACTATCAACCCTATCAATAATATTTTCAACTAAACACCTATCAGTAAAAAAGGTAACATCCGCACTATCTTGCTTTTTTGTCCATGTAATATCTTGTTCGTAATTAATTGCTATAGAGCTATCCCGTACACCGCAGCGCAAACCCGCTTCCTTTAAATTAGAACAGTGCGCAATTTCATGATCCCAAATATTATATACTATTCCCATACTGCAGAAAATTCATCTAATATAATTTTTTTATATTTTTTATAGAATTTTTTCTTTTTGACCTCATAATCTCCGTTGAAGTGATCGGTGTTTATAATGTTTTGATCAAACGCGGTTTTTTCCTTTGTTTGTTTGATACTTGTTTCTTCACAAATCTTAGATAGTTTGCTTTTATCAACCTCACGGTTTAAAAATGTTAAAATTTTGCTAAAAGTACGTACAGTATCGGATTTTAATTCTTCGTATTTAACGAAAATAATGTCTTTGATATCCTCGTTGTTAAATAACCACCTATCTAAATGATTAAAATATTCCTCTATTATTTGCTCAACATTGTCTGTATCTTCCCAATTCATACCTTCATATGTTAATTGAGAGAATATAGTATCTACAGGATTACGATATAAATATATTACTTTGTCGAAATTACCGGTAATTCCTTCATCTCCTTGACCTACAATTCGATCGTGAAGATGATACCCCCAATAATTGTCGCAATCAAAAAATGTAGTTGGGCGACAGTACTCATCTAAATACTGCTCTAAAACTAATCGTACCCAATGACTACCGGTACGTGGATACGAGACTAATTGAGGTAATGTACGATCATAGTTTTTCTGTGAATCATTCATTTAAATTAAAATCCATTGTTGAGGTATTATATCTTTTGTTGTAAAATTTTTATAGGCAGGTCCAAACCAATTAGTAGGCGCGACAACTCGCTTATCCTTGTATGTGTTGAGCCAAGCGCCCCACCAACTAAAACTACTATTAACTATAACGTTATGTTTACATTTTGACATAGAATATAGGTCAACAAAAGGATTAACATTTTCACTAAAATAAACATCTTTATTTTTTTTAAAAGACTGCTTGCACCATTCTATGTCATCAGAGAAAAATAAGTAGTTTTTATTTTTTGTATTTTTTATTGCTTCTATATAATATTCTGGCGGTTGTATCGGGTGATGCTGAGTTCTCTTGAGAAAATCTCCTCTCCTTACGTGTATTGAGGTAGTTTCTTCTGGTTCTATATTTAAATTATTAAAAAGCCTTTTACTATCTTTAATTATATGTTCTTTAAATACTAAATTATCTAAGATTAAAGATCTACAAAAATTAAAATATTTTTCACTTTGAAAATATCCGTGTAAATTAGTGTTGTCACTAATATCAAAAATAGTCGGTTGGTAATCCATACCATTGTATTCAAAGGTATACTCTGTAGTATCTTTTTTTAATATATTAGTTGTAATATTAAACCCGTCAAAAATAGAATAGTTATAGTTATCATATTCTCTTTCATAATATGTTTCATTTTTAGGTATTGAAATATTGTAACCTGTTCTATAACCAACCCCTAATAATGTCGCGTATTGAAATAGACTATTGCCTAAATTACCGAACCTACATAATTTGCGAAATGTTATCATCTAGATTTATTTCGATTCCACCTGCTTAATTGATACTCTGTATTATCTACCATTAGTTCAGCTGGTACGATGTCACTAATAGAAGTATTTTGTACACTAACTATAGGATTTATAGCTATACACCGTTCACGAGCAAAACTACGGCTATAAATTACATCTATAGGTAAAACTCTCGCCAAGCGATTATCTTTTACGTAATACTCTGGGTTGTTCGGTATTTTTGTTCCAATTTTCTCAATAACTGGTCTACTATAACCAACACTTTGAGTACCTAACACAGGACCAGTTGGTCTGTCTAGGTAGGTAGTTACTTTTTGTAATTTGTCGTTATACGTACCGCCTAAGTAAAACAAACCCCAATCGATATTATTCACTTCATTAAGCAACTTATCATAGTTAATGGAATCAATATGTTCAGGTATAAAATTAATATCATCTTCTAATACTAAAATCTTATCGTAATTATTTTTTATAGCATCAATACAACAATTTACATGACTCAGTACACAACCTAAATGACCTAAGCTAGAAGTATTAGTAGTATTATTAAGGACATCGGTATATTTTTCTTTTAAGAAAACACCTGATTGTCTTTTGAAGTTAATATTGTACTTTTTGAGTAAGCTGTTAACTTCATTAAGCCTATCTGTCCTATGATCTAGATTAATAACATAGATCTGATCAAAGTACTCATTTAAAAATTCGTCAAATTTCATTTATAAATTGTAAAGCAACTTTATTTTTATCAAATTTATCTAAATCTTTTTCAGTGTGCCAATACACCTTTTTAATTTTACCTGTTTTATCGACATCGAACTGTAAAACTCGCTTACCAGCTAACAAACCTTCTATAGAAGTACGACCTAAAAATATACCAGAAACAATATCACATTCTTTGTAAAGAGTTTCTACATCCCACCGAGGCTCTTGAGTCGTAAAATTCGGATGTACAGTACTATAGTCGTTCCTTCCAACATGTAGTACTTTAAAATTTTGTTTGACAGATAAATCTAATAAGTACCTTAAAGGTTGATAACGTAGATAATCTAAACTACCTGGAAATAATACTACCTTTTCTTTGTTTTTGTTTTTCTTTTTACAATTTTTAGGGTTGAACCTCTTTAAATCAAACGGATTGTAAATTAATTCTACTGGTTTATTAATATCGAAAGAACTTACATAGTCTACTATAGAAGGCCTTATACCTACATAAAAGTCAATCTTATCATTTATTACTGGTTGTTCTAAATCTATAACCTCAGAGTGTATGACGTTAATAACTTTTTTAGCTTTTACGTCCTTAATATATTCCCATATAATTCTACCATGAGAAAATATAAGTAAGTCATATTTTTCTTTAGTAATTGTATCTTTTGTAGGGAAAGAAATATCTGTAGTTTTATTTACTAATGGTCCGTTAGTAAATTGAGAGTATATAGACACGTCATGTCCAGCATCTCTTAAAGCAGAACCTAATTCATAAAAATATATCTCTGAACCAGTAAACTCTCTATAG
>CEOT01018917.1_pt1 | contig 9647 bp, 16 predicted proteins | sample 530671 | NCBI WGS metagenome assembly CEOT01 (sample SAMEA2620852, study PRJEB7988) | marine metagenome | isolation source: saline water (ENVO:00002010), including | reverse complement strand
GGGGTTCGAGGCGGCGTTGGATTTTGAACCTATCCAACGCCGCTCAACTGTGACGGAGACGGTTCAAGTTTTATTTATGACCGTTGCCAGGTTTGAAATGATGCATCGGGTCCAAAGAAAGTTAATAGACTGGCGTTATAAAATTGAGGAGGAGGCCAACAATGACTGAGGCGGTTTGGACGACACTGCTCGCGGGTTTGGTAGGGTTTATGCTCTACCTAGCCGCCGCCTGGGTTGCTCAAGATATGTTCCCGGCCGATGTTTTAATTCTGCAACAGTCGGGAACCTTGTCATGACTGAGGTGCTTGGAGTGATCTTAGTTACTGGGTTGACTGCTTCCCTCATTTGGTTAGCCGTTGACCAACTGCAATCTATTATCAAAGGAGAGTTCAGCCAATGAAAACGCCAACCTATAACAAGAAGGCCGTGGATGCGGCAATCAAACGCGACCCCCGTATCAAACCGAAAGAGGCTAAGGCTATTCACGCCTTACTGAAAGGCCGCCGGGGCTAGGTTCTTGAAGATTGGCCAGGGTTTTTATATCCTGGCCAATAACAAGACCCTAGAAACCTTAAACGGAGAGAGAAGATGAGCATAGTAGATTACATGCTGAGAGATGACATCGACAACGGCGTTAGCCTTAATGAAAACGGCCAGGCGGTGATTGACTGGGGAATTCGGTTAATTTTAGAAATACCGCACCAGCATTCCGCGTCTGCTTGGATCGCTTGGAATACGGATGAATTTTTGAACACCGTGGCCGAGCTAGGCTATGACGAGGACCACGAAGATTTCGGAGAGTTAAACCCGGTCAGCGCCTTTGACTGGATTAGGCGAGATTTGCACACCGCCTTTATGTTTGAAGGCCCAAACATGATTGATGACATGCAAAAATTTATCGAAGAATATAGGGGCCATCAGTGGGCCTTGGCCGTATCTATCATACGCGAAGAGATCAAGTTTTTCACCGGCAAAAACGACGGAATGGGCGAGGAAGAAGACGAGTAGGTTCTTGAGGCTGGGGCAGGGTTGTCATATCCTGCCTCAGAACAAGACCCTATGAACCTAAAACGGAGAGAGAAGATGACAAAAATGATTGAGTATTGGGAAGAAGGTGACGACGTTGACGGCACAGGCCGATTTGTTACTTACGGGGAATGGCAGAAAATTTTAAAGAAAGAGGCACATGCGTGTGCGGCAGAATGCTATCGAAAAATTGGACAACTGACCGACCAACCAACTGTTGACGATGTAGCTGACTATGTGTCTTATATCTGGCCAACTTTGGACGATCAAGATATGCACTACATAACAAAAGTCATTTGGTCACGGCGGATGGCGTATGGGGTTCTTGATTTAAGAGTAGGTTCTTGAGGCTGGGCCGGGGTTTAATTATTCCGGCCCAGAACAAGACCCTATAAACCTACAACGGAGAGAGAAGATGACGAAAGAAAATGTGACCAATCTCAACCTTAAAACCCTGGACGATCTCGCGCTGTCTAAAGCACGTTCGATTGATGACATGGTGACCAAAATTTTACAAACCGATTGGTCATTTGTTCAACGGTTGGTCCGTAACGCGATAGCCGACGTTGAGACCGACGCAGGACATGGTGTCGAATTAGAAGACTTATCAAGGTCGGCGCTTTGGCATATGTTAGAAGACCTGCTGGACGCACAGCGGGCACTCGAAAAAATTGTAAAGTTCCAGCATAAGTTTGATGTGACCCCGACGGAGACCGGAGATGAATAAATACAAATCGTACCTGATCTTTCCCAAGGCTATTCAAGAATTCAAATCGAAGTGGCCGGCCAATGGGTTTGACGAGGACTTGCACACCATTCGCTTTGAACTGGATGCCGGCGACAATCTGGTGGACATTGAGTTTCAAGACTACGATACCAACCCTCTTGATGATGAGGCGTTTGATGATAACGCCATTGGCGCACTCATAGAAGACGCTATCATCTATGGGCTAAACGTAGGGGAGAACCGGTTCAATAGGTTCTATGTGTTCAACCGGTATCACTTGGAGGGCAAGGGGTGATAGACATCTTCATATATCTGTTCTTGTTCGTGATGTTGTTTGTTGTCGCAATCGTAATGGTCGAGCAATATTACATCATTCGAGAGATCATTGATGATCTCAAACTTGCAAACACGATCATAGAAAAACAAGACAACGAAGAACGCGACACTATGTCACAAGTAAAACTGGTTGATTAAACTAGACAGCTTCCCAAAAGGCCCCCAACCTTTAGAGACGTTTCGGCGTCTCTTTTTTTTTGGCTGACATGATAGACCCAAGAGATCAAGGCACATGGCTGACAAGGACTGGCATCGCCAAAATACTGTTAGCCAAGGCCGACAAACTAAAAGACCCAGCCGCCGCCGAGGCCGTCAGAAAAGACGCGCGGGTGCTGATAGAACAGGCAGAGCGGGAGACAGATTACATTGACCCGAGATGACGCATACTTTGAGTGGGCCAAGTCGGTTATCGAAGCTAACGACCGTCGAGACACACCGTGCAAGGGAGTTTGTAATTACTCCAATGAGCAAGACAAGTGCCTGACTTGTCACCGTAATTTATCTGAGATCACCGCGTGGCCAAACCTAACTAGGTCAGAGCGGCGCAAGATGATGCAGGAAATTAAAGCGAGGCGAGATGAAACAACCTAACCGACAAGCATTCGGGGATGCAGAGCAAGCCGCCGTGGCTGAGGTGATGAAATACTACAGCAGTCACGGAGAGGACCCGCCCTATCAAGGCAGGTTTGAGCGTAGGTTTGCGTTACGTTTTGAGATGCAAATGAACGGTGGTTTCGCTGTCCCGGTGGCGACGGGGACTGGAGCCTGCTATCTAGCGTTAGCCGCACTCAAGACCTTCTATAACCTACCGGGCGGGTCCGAGGTTATCTTGTCTCCGGTCACCGACAGCGGGCCATTAGCGGCCATCGTTGCGCTAGGCTTTGTTCCGGTTATCGCTGACGCTGCACCGGGTTCTTACAACGTCAACCGGCAATCTATTATAGACTGCGTGACGGATCAAACGGCGGCGGTCTTTGTTGTCCATGCAGCCGGTGCGCCGGTCGAGGATATCCCGAAGATTGCTGAGGATTGCGCCAGCAGTGGTATATATCTTGTTGAAGATTGCAGCCAGGCCCCGTTCGCCATGCCTAAGAGCGTAGCTTATAGTTACGTTGGTCAGTTTGGAGACATCGCCGCCTTCTCAACTATGTACCGCAAGACAATTCAAAGCGGTGGATCGGGCGGGCTGGTGTATATCAAAGAGGGTGGCCAGACTGGGCTGGGCAATCATGTTCTGGCACACAAAGATCGCGGCAAACAAACCTGGCGGTCAGACTTAAATCAAAATGACCCAAGCAATGCGCTTTTCCCTGCCTTGAACTGGAATACTGACGAGTTTTCTTGTGCGATAGGTGAGGCAAGTGTAAAGCGAGCAATCGAAACCATAATAAAACGTAACGAATTTGTCGCTCAACTAAAGAAATTACTTGACAAATGCAGCGAGGTATGCTCTATACCAGAGGGCTATCACGATGGACACTCGCCATTTTATTTGCCAATTATTGTTGACGAGAAAAAAATTACCGTCACAAAGACGGAGTTTGCTGAAGCCGTTCAAGCCGAGGGTGTAGGTTTACTACCGCATTACGGTTGCTTAGTCAGCGATTGGGAGTGGGCGGCTGATTATATTAATTGGCAACCAACTCAAAAATACTCAGAGGGTCATGCGCCTCACGCGCCCAAGACCCCAAACGCCAGAGCGATGCGCGATGGTTCGTTCAACCTGTTTTTAAACGAGAACTACACCAAAAAAGACGCGGTTGAAATCTTGCTGGCGATAACAAACGTCGAGGAGAGAGTTGTTAAAACTCAACAACAGGGGGGTAAAGGTGTTGAGCAAGTTAGAGCAACTCGTATGGAAAGAGATCCAAAAGACGGCTGAACAGTCAGAGGACCCGAAACAATTTTGGGAATACTTTTACCGGTTCCGCTACGCAATCCGCAGTAAGGTAGAACGCTATTGGGAGGACAAACTTTAATGTTCCGATCACCAAACGAAACTTTGTTTTGTGTCTATGACCTAGCCATCGCGCCGATCACGTTTGATTTCATGCATTTTGCTGTGAATTGTGAGATGGCGCGGGCGGCGAACAACGCAAAGTATATCCACTTTGTATTTGTATTAGGTCCCGACCGGACATGGCGAATGCAGACGCCGAAGGATGGGTCACTGACCACCGATGAAAAGATGTGGCGATTGAAGCATATACTAGAACCAATCGCCCGCATGACACCAGAATACGCTGGCCACTCGGTCTACCTTGATAGAAACGAGGCAGCTAAAGAACTCGCAGCTTTGCCGGGTAGTCTGATCTGGCCACCGTCCTATCATATCAACCAACCAAACGGCGCGTTTATGTTGGCGCAGGTGGTTGATATTTATGGGCAGGTAAAAGAGAAGAACGAAGGCATCACACCGGTCTGTCTCAAGCCTTGTCCAGAGGCCGTCAGGTTGGCAAAGCTATGGTGTGAGAAGCAAGGTGTCGATACCGAGCATATGGTCACGATCACCGTGCGCCAATCTGCCATCGAAAAAGAGCGCAACAGCAACCTTCAATCATGGCTACGGTTTGCGCGAGAAATAACAAAGGAGGGCTGGCATCCGGTGGTCATGCCTGACACCGAGCAGGTTGTTATCCATGACGCGAATGACCTGCATGATCTCAAGGTCTATTGGCCTGGACCGGTTAATTTAGACCTGCGCGTGGCGATGTATCACCTAGCAGCTTACAACCTCAGTCACAACGGTGGGCCGGCTGCGTTAAACTTCTTCTTACCGGGTTCTAAGTACCTCCAATGGCTACCGGTTGATGCGTTGCCGAAGGTAATCGAAGCCGAGGGAGAAGTAGGACAAGAAAGATTATTGGGGTTGAAGAAAGGCGAGGACTATGACTTCGCAGAAGGAATCAAAAAATATGTGTGGGACAAAGCGACCTACACAAAAATCTACAAGCGATTCAACGAGTTCGTGGAAGAAACAAGAGGTTGAGTTCGATTGGGAAGATGAGTGGCTAAGGGTCTACATGATTGCAAGACTAGTGGGTGGCAACAAATGACTGTCGGTGAAAGATTAAAACAAGCACGAAAAGCTGCCGGGTTTAAAACTGCCAAAGCATTTGCTGAGGCAATGTTAGAGCCAAAACAAAAGGCAACTTATTACACCCACGAATCAGGTCAGCGCAGTGTTCGTGTGCAAACAGCAACCCTCTACGCTGAGTTGATGGGGACAACGCCGGAGGCCATTTTGTTTGGTGAGGAGAAACAAGTGACGATGGACACCAAGAGATATATTTTAGATTCGCTGGAGCAATACTATCAAGGCCAGATTGCAAAGCATAAAGCGAACATCAGTGTGTTGTTCAATAATCATGTTGGGCTGGCTGAACATCCAGACATCATAGAAACATTAGATAGTCAGCTTGGATTGTTAGCTGATTATGATGAAAAGTTAGAGATGCTTCACAAGCATTTCTATAGGCAGAAAGTAGACACTGCCGGTCCTCCAGATAATTCTGGATGACGCAAAGACCGCGCTCCCTTAGCTCAATGGATAGAGCAACAGCCTTCTAAGCTGTGGGTTGCAAGTTCGAGTCTTGCAGGGAGCGCCACTAAAAGGAAATAACATGGGAAAAGATTATGAAGTTGGAAGTGAAGCGCCTGATATAATTTACTGTACTGCCGACAATTTACTTTGGGAGTGGGACGAGGAATTTTCCCAGCTTGATCTCCCGTTAGAATTTAATTTAAGTGATATAGAAATAATCGAAGATCACATAAACCTGCGAACATGGGAAGATTTCGATAGTGAAGAACAAACCCAAAAAGAAATCGAATCGTTTCGCAAAAGACTTGATGACCCCGAAATATAAACCGAGGGTCATACCAAATAAACGTAGGGGGGACAGGAATGATCGAAGAGCTAATAAACGATTTGATGTTGAAGATCGGTGAGACTAAGCGGTTTGACTGTCCCTTCTGCGGCGGTGTTAATACATTTACTATAACAAAAGAGCGCGATAACACGGTTTGGAATTGTTACAAAGCAAGCTGTCCAGCCAAAGGTGGCATTGGTACGAAGCTATCTCGTGCTGATTTAGCACATAGAAAACAACAGCCTAAACCACCACCAGAATTTGTTATCCCACCGTCTTTCACGTTAGATTTCCCTGTCCGCATGGTCAGGTATCTTGAAAAAAACAATGTGTTAGATGCATGGAAAGCAAACCGTGTGCAGTTGTACTACGATGTGGCTGCTAATCGTGTCGTCTTTATAATCAAGGCAGACAATAAACCCGTCGATGCAGTAGGCAGAGCCTTGCACAAAGGTGTCAAGTGGTTGCGCTACGGCACCAGTAAAGAACCATTCATCGTACCGACTGACATTCACCACGCGATTGTGGTTGAAGATGCAGCATCAGCCGCGGCGGTCTCTCAATACGGTACAGGTATTGCCTTGCTGGGGACACAACTAACAGATCGTGCGCTAGAAATAATATCACAGTATAGGTCAGTCACCGTCGCTCTTGATAGAGACGCGACAAATAAGGCGTTGCACTTGACCAAAAGAATTAAACAGTTTACCACTGCTACTATGAAGATTTTAAAAGAAGACCCGAAAGTTTATCCCAGGGGGGTAGTAGAATGAAGAGGCGATTAAATCAAAAGCTGCAACAACAACTAGATGCAGCCAGGCAAGAACGGTTAGACTACCATCCGTTCGCTCATCTAAGAGGCCGCGATGATGAAGATGCGTGGCAAGAGATACACGAAACTCTATCTTTCTTGGAGGAGATTGAAGATCATGACGGATAACACCAGCAATTTGTTACTGGGTTTGTTTTTACGTTATGATTTTTGGGAGCAAAACAATTTACTACTGGGCGAAAACTATTTTGAGGAGGAGAGCAAAAAGATTTATCAGGTGATCGAACAAGCTCACCTAAAATACAAACGTGATCTGACCATAGCCGAGGTCGAGGCACTCTTACATGCTAACAACCCTTTGCTAACGGCTGCACAGAAGGCCATGTATGACAAGCTGTTGCACACTATCGACCCGGTGATCGGGGCAGACGTAGCTGAGGAAGTCTTGAAGGCATCCTTTAGAGAGTATATGGGGCAGACAGTGGCGCAGATAGGCATGAGTCTTATCGACGGTAAGGATGTTGACCTGACCACGCTCAGAGAGCTTGCTGATAAATACGAAGGTGGGTTCATCCCAGACAAACAACTTGATGTTTTGTCAACCGACTTTGATGAAATCCTTGAGTACAACAACACAAAGCTACCTTGGCGATTTAACTTAGCAGGGTTGACAAACCTGATCCCTGGTATTGGACCCGGCAACTTTGGGATCGTCTTCGCGCTTGTCGAGTCTGGCAAGTCTGCGTTTGGTATCAGCTTGTGCTTCGGACCAGAGGGGTTCGCAGCGCAGGGTGCCAGGGTTTTGTATATCGCTAACGAGGAGCCGGCAGAGGCCACCAGGTTTCGCGCTGTCATGAGTCACACTGGGTATAACGAGCAACGCATATTGAATAACCGGCACTGTGCGGCTGACCAGTGGCGACAGGTCAAAGACAAGGTTTTGTTTCATGAAACAACTGACATACGCCAGCTAGAAGCCCTAGTGAAAAAACACAAACCAGACATCGTTGTCATTGACCAAATGGACAAGCTGAATATCAACGGTCAGTTTCATAGAGATGATTTGAAACTTGGTGAGGTGTATCGCCGGGGCCGTGAGATTGCCAAGAAAAATAATTGCTCTGTTATCGCTGTCACACAAGCGGATGCGAGTGCAGATGGTCGAACAAGTTTACGATTCACGCAAATGTCTGGGAGCAAGATTAGCAAACCTGCTGAGGCTGATTATGTGATTGGCCTTGGCAAAGAAACAACTGATAATGGATCGGATAATTTTTTACGCTACCTTACAGTGTCTAAAAACAAGGTTGGTGGTAGACATGGCAGATGTATTGTGAAAATTGTTCCAGAAATTTCTAGGTATCATGACTAAAAAATGCTTGACAAAGCCGAAAAAGCATGTTATCTGGACTGATAAGGACCTGGAAGTTCTATATCTATATATAATATATATTATTAATATAGTATTATATAAACATATATTAATATATATATTATAGGAGAGGTGTGATGAATATAATTATATGTGGACCGAAGTGGCGTAACGACAGAATAGCTATTTATCTTAGACAGCGTGGTCACACTGTCATGATGGATAATGAACGACAGATTTTGTCCGACCTAGACAACGGCTTGACTGCTGATTTAATTATCAGCAATGGCTTTGCTCCGATATTTAAGCCCCATCATGTTAAGAAACATAATATCATAAATATTCACCCAGCTAGTTTGCCTCACGGACGAGGCATCTATCCTAATGTATGGGCCTTATACAACGGCACTGCGATAGGTGTGTCTATTCATCAGATCGACGAAGGCATTGACACTGGCGACATGCTGGCGAGCGACTACATGCAGCATTGGGAGCTTGAGTGTCGGCTTAACAACCCTGCCGAAACTCTACAAACTTTTTACGACCACCTTCTGCGTCGGGCAGAGTATCTTTTCTATGCAACCTGGCCTCGGATAGAAGACAACACCATCGTGCCATATCAACAGGCCCCCGGTGGCTTTCAGCATTACAAAAACAGAGAGCAATCTGAAAAGCTCATGGGCCTGTTCGCAGATCGCTGGGCAACCCCAATCAAGATTGTTCACTTGGCAGGCCAGATGGCGAGGGAGATTACCAATGCCCCGGTATACGGTGATTGATTTAGAAGTCGATCTTCATGGTGATCGTTCAGACCCGACGCCCTATAACGCTAATAATAGTCTGGCTGCGATTGGCTATATGAGACTTGATGTAGACGATGAGCCAATCGTGATTTACCCAGACGATCTACAAGGTCTGTCAACCTTTCGCGACATACTGTCACAGTCTGATTATATCATTGCACACAACGCCAAGTTTGACTTAGCCTGGTTGCGTGAAAGTGGTTTCAACTTTGAGGGCAAGGTGATTGATACAATGATTAATCAATATGTCCTCAATCGTGCGGTAAGAGGTCCCCTAGCCTTGGCCGCACTGTCCTCGCGCTACGAGGTCACCGAGAAATTAGCCTCCCTCGGTGAAGCTCTAAGTGCAGGACAAAACTTCTCTGATATGCACAGAGAAGAAGCAACTAGATATCTGTCTCACGATGTCAAGGCAACTGCTGAGATTTATGTGAAACAGACGGAGCAAATGACCAATGCCGAGGGTGCATCACTCATTCCCGTGAGAGATTTGATGTGCCAATTTTGCTCGGTTCTGACAGATATCGAACGGTCAGGAATGGCGATTGATCTTGATGTGCTTGACCAGGTGGATCACGATTACGCGCAAGAGCAAGAGGAACTCTCAACATTCTTGACTGCGACTACCCATAAGCTAGTGGGCGACACGCCGGTTAACTTGTCCTCTCCTGAGCAAATGTCTGAGGTTCTATACTCCATGAAGCTGGTTGATAAAGCTCTATGGAAAGATATCATGAAC
>CEOT01082018.1_pt1 | contig 9725 bp, 11 predicted proteins | sample 530671 | NCBI WGS metagenome assembly CEOT01 (sample SAMEA2620852, study PRJEB7988) | marine metagenome | isolation source: saline water (ENVO:00002010), including | reverse complement strand
AAAAAGCTGCGAAAGCAGAAGCGTAATAAATGGACCCTTTAAGTGTATTTGCAGAATACGGAGCAATAGGAGTAGTTATACTTTTATTTGCAGGACAAATAGTGTTTTTGCAGAAAACCTTAATGGGTAAATTAAATGAGATTGAAGAAATCTGTATTAAGCTTATAGACAGATGGAATCGTAGCGATGAAACTAGGGATAGAAGGCACGAGGATATGATGAAAGAAGTTGATGATCTTAGTGATTCTGTTGCATATTTGAAAGGTAGAATAAATGGCAGATCGTCATGAGAAAAGATCCTGTTCTTGTGGGTGCGATTGCTGTGATGTCAGCGATGATACTCTCAGCAATCAAACCAGTGTTTCCACACATATATTGGGGAGTACTCATAACTCTATTGATTTATATGTGTCAACTCCTCCTAAAACAAAATGGACTTTCGTGGAAAATATGGAAGAAGAAATGAAGAATGAACGGCAAAGAACTAATTGATTGGAGAGAAGACGTAAAATCCGACCTTGCCGAGGTAAAAACCCATGTCAAGTGGATTAAGGAAAATCTTGGAAGACTCAGTCATCAACAAGCTCACATTGAGAAGCAGGTATCGTGGCTTAAAGGGGTGGGTTCGATTGTTGGTATTGTTCTTGGTGCTGTTCTTGCTTTCGTTACTCGGATAGTTATGGGAGATTAAAATATGAAGAATGTAATTAAATCTTGTTGGAATTGTAGGTATCAACACTTGGCAAGTCCAAGCTTTTATGGTGACTGTCTTTATTTTGAGACTGTTGGAAAAAAGAAAAAAGAAATTCCTAGTAAGATTGTTGAAGTAGGATGTTTATTACATAAGTTTGATGATAGTAATGATAAGCGTTCAGCAGTCAAGAAAAAATTAAAAATATTATTTGGAGTTCCAAATTAAAATGCATAAAAAATTAAGTGATGAAGTTGAATCATTAAGTCAAAAGTTTGGGAATTTTTTTATAGGATTTTTAATGATGTTTTTTGTTATGGCTATGGTTATGTTATTTCTAGGATGTGAAGCCTCTGTAAAAATAGGACCCCAAACAGAAAAAGAAAAAAAGACAGAAAAAGATTCGACTCAAACAGCAGACTATTTTAATCCTGATGATTGGATTATGTTTAGTCCTTATTAAACTTAAAAAACAAGGAGATATATCTAATGGATATACTAGTAAATAACTGGGAGTATGTAGCAATTGGTATTCTTGTGATTGACAAGGTTGTTGCGTTATCCCCAAGCAAAATGGATGACCTATTGTGGGCATCTGTTAAAAAAGTGTTAACTGGCGTCAAAGCGATTAAAAAGAAGTAAGTATGCCAAAAGTAGGTAAACGAACTTTCTCTTACAGTAAAAAGGGAAAAAAAGCTGCGAAGCAATATGCAAAAAAAACTGGTAAGAGAATGACTAATCGTAGGAAAAAAAGATAGCTCATGCCTAAGATGCTTGAGACATATAATCCTTTCGGTGGAGGGATTAATAGCAAAGACGATGCTAGAGACATAGCTAAGAATGAACTTGTCGACTGTCTTAATATAATGGTTGATTCAGTCGGCAAAGTTCGTACTTCAGGAAGCGAAGCTAATGTTAGTAGTGAGGATTTTGAAGTTGATATACAAACACCAGGAGATGGATTGTTTGTATGGAATGCAGATGCAAATTGGGATAAAGATGATGGAGTAGGTGATCTTACTTCTCCCACAGAATTTATGGTTATATATAATTCGGCAGACGGAGAAGTGTGGATTTCTCCAAGCCAAGACGATACTTCTGATAAAGAGGCATATGTTGCTAGAGGAGCTGCTGTAACCCATTCGCTATCTTCTGTCAATATGGATATGGGTTCAAATACTGGTAGTATTACAGATGGAAAAGCTACATTCTACGCAGCTGATAATGCTTTGCGTGTTCTTAATGCTAATTTTTTAAAGAATACAACATTAGAAGGTAGATGGTTTGGTTTTATTAGTCGAAGTTATTTTCCATACTCAAGTGGTAATTTTATGATTAGTACGGCTGCGAATAAATGGTATGTAGATGACAATAAGCTTAATTATCCAACTAAAGGATTTTGGAGTAAGCATGTAATGGGTACATCTGATACAGGAAGTAGCAATACTGCCTTACATATAGTTGACGATTCTCTAGAAACAGCTGTTGCAACTGAATTAAATACTGGAGCCAATTATTGGATTGTAGATCATGGTGACCCAGATAATGTAGAAAAAAATACTGGGAACTCTGCAGCTGCTACTTCTATTATAACAGGAGCAAATGATACGAATTGGAATGAAACAGTCTATAGTATTCATCCTCCTGATGGAAAAGGGTTTTGTGTAGATATTGAAAAAACTTCTAGTACAGATTCTATGTGGGCAAATGGCAACTATCATATAGGTCAATCATTTGTATTTGTTGGAGGTCAAGAATCAAGAGTTGCTACACTTAAAGGAGGGTCTCTTACATTAGCAGAAGATGAATACCCAACATTTACTGTTACAACAACTGGTCATGGCACATTTGCGAATGGACAAGGATTTAATCCTAGAATTATTGGAGGAAGGATATATACAAGACGTGCTGATAGGGGAGCACAATGGAGATTAGCAGTAGACTTGTCTTTTGAAAGAGGAACTAGAATGTCTTTAAATCATGGGTTTGATTATTGGAAATCAATTTCTGCCTCTGGGAATGGTTCTGCTAGTACTGGTACTAGTGCTAATTTTTATTTTATTAACACAAGTAGTTATGCAATAAAAGCTCCTAGTCCTGAAACATATCAAACAATTAATGGATATGATTCACAACAGCCAGGAAATAGCTTTGGATGGTCGGGATGGGGAGCAAGAGCGGCTGTAGTGGCTAATCAAAGAGCATTTCTTGGTAATGTTAAGTACAAAGATGAGACAGGAAGTGTAGCGGTGCATAGTGATAGAGTCTTGTTTTCTCCTGTTGGCAAATACGATACTTTCCCTACAAATCATTTTATTGATATTGGATTAGGAGATGGAGATGATATTGTTAATATTCTTGAAACTTCTGATAGATTGTTAGTTTTTAAATCTAAGAAATTATATGTAGTAAACATTGGATCAGGTAGTGACGCAGGTTGGTTTATTGAAGGAGAATATCCATATAAAGGCATAGCAAATAAATCAGCTGCTTTTAAAACTGACGTAGGATGTATTTGGGCTAATAAAAATGGATGTTATATGTTTGATGGGAGACAAGTAGCTGATTTAACAGAAAAATTAAGCGATGAATTATGGGAAACATTTATAGGAACTGCAAAAAATACTGTAGTAGGCTATATTCCTAAAAAGAATCAAGTCATAGTAGTTAAAAACGCAGCTATGACATCTAGTGGAACTCATAACCAAGCATATATTTATGACCTAAGAACTCGCTCTTGGGTAAGAAATGATTCTTTATTTACAGCAGGAAGCGATAAAGATATTACAAATTTTCAAATTTATGACAATGATTTAATTTATGCTAGAGCAGTAAGTGATAATGATTTTAATTTTCAAAAAATAAATCCTACTTCAGGTTCTCAGAAAGTTCAGTTTGTTACTAAAGATGAAGACTTTGGACAGCCAGGATTAAAAAAGAAATTTTATAAAATTTATGTTAATTATCGTAACAACGAAGGTTCGGAGCAACATTTAAGATGTTTATATAGTGTTAATGGTGTAAGCAAAGATACTACTGTAGCGACAGCTCGAACTGGGTACGCAGCATTTGGTTCTACACAAGCTATTGCGTCAGGTACTACGTGGAAGATTGCAACATTTGAAGCATCTTCTCCTATCTCAGGACAAAGTATTAGTCTTTATTTTGACACAGATAATGGATCAGGTACTCTAGAAGCACAAAATATAGAAATTAATGAAGTTACTATTGAATGGAGACCCCTCAGACAGAGGGCATCAACATAATGCCGTTACTATCACAATCTGAAAAAGAAGTAAAACGTATGCGACAAACTATGGGTGTTGGCGTTGCTGACTCTCAGCCAGGTACAAACGATATGAATGATGGGGCAACCCAACTTGCTGTTATTGATGGTGTAGTTACTGACGTTAAAAAAGTTAATGGTCAGCTTTATCATAATAGAATTTTTACATCATTTGAAGAAGAGGCTGATACGATTCTTAATGAAGAGTCTGTAATTAAAGTTCAGCATAAGCTTACAGGAAATCCTGTAATTGATCCTGGTTTCCAATCTGACACATTTTCTAGTGGGTTTACAGGGAATGGATATAAGCTTGACAAAGATACAAGTGTAAATGAATATAATTTTGAAGTAGATAATATGATAGTTCGTGGTACAATGTCTGTATATGAGCTTCTTATCCAACAAATCAGAGCAACTAATGGAGGAATTTTTGTTACATCTTCAGCTAAAGTAGAAAGTTCTAGTAGTCTGAGTGCAAGTGATGACTCAGGAACAATTACGTTTGATGATCCTTCGGGAAATACTCCTGCTATTTGTCCTTTTGCAGATGGTGATATTATCATGATGCAAAGAGTAAATCCTAATGCTACTGTTGCAAAGGGTGCTACTTCAGGGTTTGTTAAAAAATTAGTTTATGAAGTAATTTCTGTATCTGGGAATGTTGCTACAGTTGATAATACAGCTAATACACAATTTAACAATGCTGACTATCCTAAAAAAGGAGATGAGTTTGTTAGAATAGGAAATACTGGAGATACTGCTAATAGAGATGGAGTAATATATATAACTTCAGATGATACTAATTCTCCATTCATGGAGATATTTGAAAGTATTAATTCTTATAGTGAATGGACTACTGCAGTTCCTAAAGTAAGACTTGGAAAACTTGCAGGCATTACATATGATGGCTCTTCTCTAACAGGAGAAGGGTTTGGTCTTTATAGTGAGAATGTGTTTTTAACAGGTAAAATAATAGCTACAAGTGGAAAGATTGGTGGTGTTAATCTTGCTGCTGATAAAATTTATGTTGGGACAGGTACTGCAAATAATGACAATACAGGATTTTATTTAGATGATAGTGGAGTCCTTTCTCTTAAAGATAAGTTTTATTGGAATGGAAGCTCCCTTACTCTTGAAGGAGCTGTAACTGCTACAAGTGGTTCATTTACAGGCACGGTTACTGCGGGCGCAGGCACTATTGCTAATTGGACTATTGGAACACACACTCTTACTTCGTCTAGCGGTAATGTTATTTTAGATCAAACTAATCAAAGAATTACATTAGGAGCAAAAAGAAGTTTAACAGATAGTAATGATGGTGTCTATCTACATACTACTGGACTAGCAATAGGTGCAGACGAAGTTTTTAAAGTAACTTCTGCAGGAGAATTAACAGCAACAAGTGGAACATTCACTGGAAGTATTACAGGTGCAACTGGTACTTTTGGAGGAACTCTTACTATTGGAAGTGGTACAAGCACAATTAAAGCTAGTACTGATGGATTACAAGTAGGACATGGAACATTTGGGAGTGCACCATTTAGAGTAACTCCAGCTGGTGTAGTGACAGCTACAAATATTGTACTTACAGCTGCTTCTGGGAGTACTTTTAATAATGGAACTATCTCTGGTTTCACAGCTGGTTCAAGTGGTTTTTCAAGTTCTAATTTTAGTTGTAATACAGATGGTTCAGTTTCTTTAGCTGCGAATGCTTTTAAAGTGTATGCTAATGGTGATTTGTATCTTCATCCATCAGCATCTGATATTTCTGCGGCTGCTGGGGGTTCAGCTGTAAGAAGAGGAATAATACAATATGATACAAGTGATACTAGTGGTGACTATTGGAAGCAGTATCACGATTTTACAGACAATATTTATAAGTTTTTATATAATGGAAACAATAGGGCATTCATCGATACGGATGGAATGGTAAGATCAAACAATGGTTTTCGTGAAGGACTTGGGTCTGCAGCTACTGAATGTGAAATTCATAATAACGAAGTACAAATATATGCTAATGTAAGTGATAACGCTAGGTACTTTCAAGTAAGAAATACTGATACTAGTCCTGGTCATGACCATACTATGGGAGGACTGAGATGGTATGTAACTGCACATAGTGATGAAACAAATTATTCGGGATGGAATTGTTTAATTAAAGCTGTTACTCCTCCTAGTGGAGTAGACCTTCAAGGTCAAGCTAGTCTTTCGTTTAGGGCTGGACATTCTGGTACGGCTAGATGGTGGAATTTTAAACATAATGGAGAATCTACTAATGCTGCTGGAACGACTACTTGGAATTCAACTTCTGACGAAAGAGCAAAAGAAAATATTACAACTGTTTCAAACGCATTAACAACATTAGATGGATTAAGACCTGTTACGTTTAACTATACAGATGATTTTGTTGCAAAAACAGATTTGCCTAGTAGTAAAAAATGGGGATTTGTGGCACAAGAATTTAAAAATGTTATTTCAGAAGGTGTTACTATTCAGCCTGAGCATGGTTACAATGATTTTCATATGTTAAATACTGATATGTTAGTTCCTTTATTAGTAAAAGCCGTGAAAGAATTAAAAGCAGAGGTTGAAGAATTGAAGAACAGTGGTTAAATTACGAGGGAGAACCGTAATATGGCATTAAGTGATTTTCTAATAGCAAGTAAAACAGCAGACGCTAAACGTGATATAGATAAGTATAGCCGTAAAGCAGGAAAGGCTATTGGCAAACAATCTAAGTGGGGAAATCTTGGTCGTATGGTAGGTGAAAAATTATTACCAGCGGCAGCCACAGCTGCTCTTGGCCCTCTTGGATGGGCTGGTAGTGCATTAGCTGCTGGGGCAGGTTCTTATCTTGGAGGAAAATTAGGAAGAGCAGGAGCAAAAGCAACAGGAGGAACAATTACGAGTGCCGATGCAAGAAAACTTAAACAAAGCAATTGGCTTAAAGGTTCTGGTCAAATGGTTCAGGATGATGTAAAAGATATGAAAAGTATGTTATCAGAACAAAATATGTCTGCAGCTCTTACAGCAGGAGTTAAAGCAGGAGCGCAAGGAATAGCAGATATAAAAGAAGCAAAAGGTAAAGACTTTAAGAGTGGAGATCTTTTTAAAAGTGATGTTGCGTTTGGGAGAGCAGGTGATAAAGTAGGAGCTGCTTTAAGAAGTGCAGGGGCACAAATTAGTTCTGACTTCCATAAAGCATCAGGAGGTAGAATAGGATCAGCTATTCTCAAAGACGCAGCCCCAGTTGGTGAAGTAATTAAAAAAATTGATCCTATAGCATTGAACCCAATTAAAAAACTCCCTTTTGGAGGTTCTAATTTTGAGGTTCCTGAAGGTATGATGGCGGATCTTGTTGAAAAAGACCCTCGAATGATTCAAAAACAAAGCAACGTGCTTGGACAGCAATTGATTTTACCGAATGAAATTTTTGGAACATCAGGGACTGGATAAGGAGAGAAAATAATGCCAATGTATACACCACCAACATTTGGAAGCCCAACAGGCGATCAACAAGATTACCTAAAACAATCAGGTAGAATACCTGGCGACACTCCTGCTACTGGAGATGGTTTTAACTGGGACCCCAATATAGATTGGAGCAAAGGGTATATGTCTTTTGATGAAACGCAAGACAGGTCAGCTGTTGAGCTTTTCAGAGGTTTTGGAGTTAAGGACTGGGATGCTCAAGACCGTGCTGCTCTTGAAAGCTTAGATTACGGATGGAAAGCAGATCAGCAAACACAAAATATGTATGCAGGTGTTGGACAAGCGATGGGGCAAACAGGCGCAGCTCTTCAACAAATGAGAGACCAAGCGTCTAGTTTAGCTTCTCAATCAGGAATAAGACGAGGTAGAGGTGGTATGGAACAAGCAAGTCTTTATGATCAGTACCAAACAGGATTGGAAGGATTGAGTACGCAACGACAACAAGGGTTAGAAACGATGAGACATCAATGGTATGATGATATAACTTCTTTAATGGGAAGACTAAAAGCTGGGCAGGAAGGATAATGGCAAGAAGAAGACACCACGGGTCGGGTTATACGACAGGAACTGGACAAGGTATTCGCAGACCATACGCTTATGTAGATAGATATGATCCTTGGGCAGAAGCAGCTAGTGATATAGCAAAAGCTATTACAGCTATTTCACAAGAGTCTGCCACTCAAAGACAGCAAGATCGTGTTTTTAATAGACAAATTATGACATCTCTTGCGAATATAGATGCTGATATGGAAGCTTCTCAAATTGAGGATCGCATGGCTACTCTTAATAAGATGATAGAGAAAGAATCTGATCCAATGCTACAAGACTATGCGACAGCATTAGTTGGTGAAATGGGAGGAGTCAGAGATATTGTTGTGCATAGAGAAGAGTATTCTAATAGGTTTAATAAGACGCAAGATGCCCTAGATTCTTTACAACAACAAATAATAAGTAAAGGTGATTATTCAGGAGGTTCAGAGGCTCAAGAATTGTTTGAAACTCTTGGACAAAGTTATTCTGATAATATTTCTAAGTTTGACGCAGCTCAAAGAGCATATTATAGACAAGCATTAAAACAAATGGATGAACAATCTTCTGTTCTTACAGCTCTAGAGCTTCTTGATACAGATAAAGAACTTAGAGGTGTACAACTTGATCCTAATAAATACACAGCATCATCACAGGCTCTAGTAGATCAAGCAGAACATCTTGTAGCCGCTGGTCAGTATGGTGATGCTAGAAGAACTATGTATCAGATGGGTGGAGTTGAGTCTAGAGCTGCTAAACAAACTGAAAATATATATCGTACTGGTGTTATAGAATCAAGAAGATTAGTAAGAGATGTATATGCTGGTGCAGGTGACGATAATGAACTAAAAGAAATTCTTTCTAATGTTAATCAATTATCTAAAGGTGGTACACTACCATTAAATATTAGTCCTGATGTAATTGCAAAACAAAAAGGTGAAACTGCAGAAGCTATGATGAAATTTGTTAGACATCAATATCCTGTGAATTATCCTGAACAAATTGATACTATTGACGCAGATGGAAACAAAGTTACTCATCAATTTGGAGATATTATGAGAGGCTGGGATGATGGTCTTATTTCTTCTGAAGATGCTATTTCTCAAATCATGGGAGCTTTTAATGTATCGATAGTAGATGGAAGAGTTGTAATGCCTGGCAAGAAAGGTCAAGGTAGAACTAGAGCAGATAGAGATGCAAGTGGTAGTGAGTGGGTTCGTGAGGTAAAAGAAGATCAATACTTGACAAAATCCTTACAAGACTTATATGAATTTTATATTTCTTTAGGTAACTACGAAACTTCTCTAAGAGAACCTGTAAATAGACGGGGCCCTCAAGCAGTAGATCAGGAAGTAACCGATGCTTTAGGTGGAGTAGGTAGCTGGACAAGCAAGTAATATTATATGCCATTATTACGTGATATATCTCCGTATTCTCAAGATATAGGGTGGTTAATTGGTCTTATCCAAGACAATGATGCTGATGGGTGGTTAAGAACAAAAGATGCTATAGGAGGTTTTTACGCAGAAGAGGGTAGAGAGGGTGATGATCTTATTCCTCAAGATCACGAAGTTGCTTTCTCTTATTTAAATCAGTTACCTGCACAAGATAGAAATCTTATTCAAAGTAAGATGATTGAGTTTGAAGAACCATCTCTTGGAGATGTTCTTACTGAAGGTGCATGGGAATCTATTAGATATCTACCGAAAGCTGTTGGAGGTATGACAG
>CEOT01000029.1_pt1 | contig 9793 bp, 8 predicted proteins | sample 530671 | NCBI WGS metagenome assembly CEOT01 (sample SAMEA2620852, study PRJEB7988) | marine metagenome | isolation source: saline water (ENVO:00002010), including | reverse complement strand
TTATTTTATGTTTTAAAGGTTAAAGGAGTGAGTGCCGAAGCACCCACTTCTATTAATTAAGTTTATTATGATTGTCTTACAATATCAGCACCAACTCCAGTTTGAACACCCATAGAGTATTTACATACTACTCTTATGTTGTCTGAACCGTCTAAAGCAGCCATATCAAGTAAAGCAATTCTTGTAGTGTCAGAAAGTAAATCAGTTCCTGCAAACATGTTACTTCTTGTAGCAGCTACTAACTGATTATCAACCATTCCTGGACATACTGCAATCTTATATCCTTCAAATACAGGCTCATAGTCACCGTTCATGTTATAAGCGTTTACATATCCTAAAGTAGATACAGCAGAAATATAGAATGCATAAGTCTTAGCATTCATGTATATATATAAGTCCTCTTTTCTCAAAATAGGAGAAACGTTAGCTGCCATATCAGCAGTTAAAGTTTGTAAGTTAGCTATAATGTTAGCAGCAGTATAAGCACCTGAAGCAGAAGACTGTATTACAGTAGCGTCAACTCCTGGTAATAAGTATCCTGTACCTGTTCCTAAGAAACCTGCAAACTCACCATTATTAGCAGCTACACCAGACCAGATAGATGTTTCAGCCGCATCAGCAATAATCTCACCTAAGTAAGATATTACATAGTCTTCAAATGATACAGGTGGTGGTGCTCCTGCTCCAGCTCTCATTTGTAAAGCTTCCCAAGATTTAAGTAAGTTATCTTTACATAAGTCTAAGTTGATTTGTAATTGTTTAGGCTCAAGAACTTTCTCAGTTAATGCTAAAGTTCCATGGTCTGTAAAGTCACAAGTTGCATCTCTTACAACAGTAGTACCTGCCATTCTTTGAATGTTAGATTTGAATTTGATGTTTTCAATCAAAGTTAAAAAGTCTAACGATTTTGCTTCTTTTAAAGCTGCTGAAATATAAAAACCAGCCGCTTTTCCAGAAAAGTTTGATGTTACGTTAAATGCCATTTTTTTATTGTTTTTTAGTTAATATTATTTATTTAGATTGTATAAAAATCTTTCTTGTTTTGTTAATTTTTTGTATTCTTTAGAAGATAAAGGAGCTTTATCAGAACTAAACTTATTTGTATTTAAAGGTTTGTCAGCAGGTAGTGAAGCTAATTCTGTTTTTAACTTTTCATTTTCTGCTTTTAAATTCTCTAGTTCTTCTTCTGCTGAAAATTCTTTTACTTCTGTAGTCTTAATAGTTTTAGGACTTGCAGATGGCTCAACAACTTCTTCAGTCATTTCTACATCTTCAGTATCTCTTTCTCCTAATCTAGCTTTAATGTCAGCTACTGCATCCATTAAGTTATCTACTTTATCTTTCATTTCCTCGTAAGTCTTAGCCCAGTCAGTTTTTTCAGCTTCAGTTTCTGGGAATTTCTCCTCTAAATTTTCTTCAGCCATTTCTTCTTTGTCTTCATAAGCTAAATCATCTTCTGTGTCTTCTTCTTCAGTTTCTGATTCAATAACTTCTGCTACGATACCTTCTTCTTCAACTCTGAAGCTTACTCCAGTATCAGTCTTGTAAGTGCCTACAGGTAATAAAATTGTAGTTCCATCTTCAGTTAAAACTGAGATGTCAACGCCTGCTTCTAATTCTTCAGCGGTAGATACAAATATTGTACCGTCTTCGCTTTTTGCTTGCCACTCTAATTTAACTTCTCCTTCAGATTTGTTAAGTCCTAGAGCAACTAAAATTCTTTCTTTAATGTCCATGGTATTTTTTATTTTAGTTTAGTATGTAGTATATAATAGAATAATAATTACTTTGTTTGATTTTCACGTATTATTTCGTTTAAAGCTGATAGTATTTCCTCGTCTGTAGGCTCTCTTTCTGATAGGTTTTCCATTTTGTCAGTAAAATATCCCTCTATTGATAAACCGCGAAGCTCTCCGTCTTTAATCTTAGACCAAAGCTCGTTGTTGTTTATCTTCATTTTAACAAACCACGTTCCGTTCGGTAAATCATAACCGTATAACTTTGACTTATCCATATCACCCTCTTTTATCCAAGACTCAACAGTTAAAACGCCGCCTACTCTATCTTGATGTTGATAAGTAGCTTTATGATGATTATTGTGTTTTAAATAAAGTTCTGACGCTTTACGTACAGTTTCAGGACTAAAGTAAACATAGTATTCTGAATCGGTATTAGGGTCGTATCTAAATATCTGCTTGTTTGGTATTAAAGCAGGAGAAACTAGCATACGCTTTTCTTCATCTACTTTAGCAAAAGTTAGATTGTTTTTTTCTTTTCCAAAATAAACAAAGTCTTCTTCTATAGCTGGTGCAGTTACTAAACTTATTGCATCAATAGCTAGTTCTTGACTATCTTCATCAATTAATAATTCTACTATTCTAGTTTCTTTTTCATAGTAGTCTTTATTGGCTTCTTCACATTCAGCTAAAGAGTCATACTCACAGCTTCCTGTTTTCCCCCATTTGTATTTTCCGTTTTCACATTCTTCGCATGGCATAGTATATAATATATTTAGTTAATTTTTATTTGATTTTTAAATTGTAGCACGTCTTCTAATATTTGCTAATTGATTCTGACTATTAGTCATTTCATCTGTTACAACATAAGCTCTTAAAGGGTCAGGCTCTACTGCACCTGTTAATTCAAAAGCTCCTGACATCATTTGAGGTGCTGGTGTTTGAGCTGTAGCTGTAGGTGTGCTAGCTGACGCTCCTGCTCCTGTAGGGTCTGTAGACATAATTTTTGCTAGTGCTGCTGCACCCATAACTCCAGTAGCTATAGCATTAGCAAGACGTACAGGGTAAGGTAGTAGTTTATCTCCTACAGAAGTTGCTCCCATCGCAGCCATAATACCCTGCTGTGTTTGAAATACAGTTTGTGCTGCTGCTACTCCTTTAGATAACGCAGCATTTTCACCCGCTAGTGCTGCTGCTGCACCAAAACCTTTTTCTATTGTTGCTTTCTTAAAATCTTCTTCAGCTTTTGCAATTGCCTTTTTTTCATCTGCTACTTTTTTAGCTAAAGCAATTTCTTTTTCTGCTGCTTTTTTTGCTTCTTCTTCTTCCTTCTTTCTTCTTGCTTCATCTTCTTTTGCTATTCTATTTTTTTCATCTTCAATAGCTTTTAACTCAGCTTTTTCTAGTGCTGCAACCTGTTTTACAAGAGCCTGTTCTTCACTTTTCATTCTCTTACGCTCACTAAAATTAGACCTTTGTATTCTAAATACTTCAGCTTCTAACCTAGCTTCTTCATCAAGATTTTCCTTACTAGATTTATTATAGGTATTTTCTTCTTGCCTCATTCTTAGCTTTTCATTAGCAACGTGTAAGTCTTTTTTTAACTGCTCGTCTGCTAATTTATTTGCTTCTCGCATCGCTGCTAACCTTTCTGCTAGTGTTGCATTTTCTTCATCTCTAGCTAATAATCTGAGCCTCATCATTTCCTTCTCAGTTTCAGCTTTGTCAACCATAGCTTCCCTCTCAAACTGTTGTAGTGCTAACCTGTCTTTTTCTAACTGATTAGCCATTTCCATTTCTTTTTTAGTTTGTTCACCGAAATTTTTAACACCTTCAGTAACATCAGCAAGACTATCTTTAAAACCTTTTATGTTTCCTGTAATTAAATTAAATAGACCCTTACCTAAATCAGAAACTATATCTGTTACGTTACCTATAACAACTCCTAACTGTGATGTTATTTGTTTAAATTTACTAGCACCTTCTTCACTATCTCTAAAGTATTGTACTAAAGATGCTACAGCTAAAGCAAATACACCTATTCCTGATGTTATTAATCCTGCTTTAACAGAAGAAAACATTGACTTTGCAGCACCCATCGCACTAGTAAAACCAGCCTTAATCCCATTAAGAGAAACCCCCATAATTTTTAAATCACCTGCTGCATTTTGAGCGTCTTTAGATACATCTCCTAAATTACTTTTAACTTCTAAATTTATTGTTTCATCTGCCATATCTTATATTTTTAAAGTGCTACACTTGTTTGTATTTGTGTAAATGTTATATTACTACACCATTCTATTCGCATATCTGTTGCCCCTCTTACTCGCATTGCAAAGTTTGTGCCTGAAGCTATTCCTGTAGGCTGCCACCCTGTTACCTCTCCATTACTTTTTATTGAATCTCTTTCCCTGTTTACACTCAACGTACCGCTTTCATTTATTATAACTCCACGCTCAACCCAAGACGCATAGTCACCAACATTACCAGAAGCTGCCGCACCACCTATTCTTACAGCTATAACGTCTGCATGAAAATACATTACAGCATTCTCAGGAACAGGCAAAAGCTTATCAGTAGTATTATTTAAATAAGTAATTGTATTTGTTCCGTTATTAGTTTGTCCGCCATACATAACTTGTATGCTCTGCCTTTCGCCTAAAATATCACCTGTAGTATTTCCTCCTAATACTATTGAGTTATCTGCTGTAGCGTTACCTAAAGTTCCAAAAACGTTTGAATTATAAACACTTTCAGCAACTTGATTATTTGTACCAGATATAATTACATTTTTAGATAAAGCGTTTGCAGTATTATTTTCTCCTAGTATATAAATATTGTTACTACCTGGTATAGTAGTGTTACCTTGACCTTTTACTACGTTTGTCTCATTAGTTATAGCTGTAGACAAAGTGTTACTATATTGAAAGGCTCTACACGTTCCAGTGGCTGGATTATATGTATATCCGTAAGCTTCGCATTGAAGTTGATTAGGTTGTAACTCATTAGTTCCATCTGTAAATGTTACGTCACCAAAATTGTTGACTGAACTAGGCTTTACATTAAATCCTGTTTTAAAATTTGTAAGTGTAGTTTTGCTCATTATGGTATAAGTATAAATTCAACAGTTGCTAAATCATTTGGCTTGTAATCAATTCTATTAACCCTGTATTTTCTGTTCTTTATCATTACAGTATCAAAGAAGTTAAAAGTATTTATGTCTGACGGCGTTAAATTGACTTTTATAGTCATAGTCCTAGTGTCAGGGTTGTATAACTCATTAAAATAAGGCTCCCAATACATACCGTATAAATTGTTTAATGTAGGATTACCAACAGGGTCTATTAGCTGGCATAAACCAAAATGAAAGTCCTGTGTGTCTGTAGTTGCAGGTGGAGAAGACGTGACTGTAGGAGTATCTGTCAAGTGACTAAACTGTAAAAAGCCATCTACATCATTAACTGCTGAAACGCCATTCTGAGCAGGCACATTGTATAAATCTACTGCTAAAGTTTTTTGACCAATATTAAACATTATACGAGGGCTATTTTCAAAAGCCTCTGTAGTGCCGTCATCATTCATTTTGTATAAAGTTGGCACGATTAATTCTGTATCATACTCATCATAAGGTTTAGGAATTGTAGCTGCAAAAGGCTCTGCAATTATTTCTTTTTCTCCCGTCAGTATAGTAAAATCAGAAGCGTCAATTATGTGGCTTCCGTATAAAAACCCTGTTCCTGTAGCTGGCTGTACTACTGACTTCTTGTACTGGCTAAAAATATAATCATCTTCATCCTCAACAAATTTAAAAGAAGTCTTTCTGTTAAGTTCAGTTAAAGGCAAAAGCTTCATTTCAGTTACATCAATTTTTTCTGTCCAGTTTAATTCTTTAGTATCTGCGTTTTCTAAGAATATATCATTGTAAGGCTCTATTATTATATTATTAGGATTATTTTCATCTGGTATAGTTATAAGATTAAACATAGTCATAATACCTCTTATAAATTCCCATTGACCGAGGTCTCCTCTTAATTTATTTAAAAGCACATAAGCCTGAACTTCATTAGTGCTTGAAAAAAATTGTAAAAAGCTAGCAGGAGTATCATTACCCATTCTAATTTTATTTGGAGTAAGAGCATAGCTTTGAGCCTGTATATATTCTCCTGACTGTAATGTGGTTGTAAAAGTACCTGACATAAATTTACTGCCACCTGCAGCAATAGAACTATTATCTTCATCAAATGTTTGTAACCATTGGCCTGATGAATTAAATTTTGCAATCCTTAAATTATTTGAATAAGTACTTACAATTGCGTCACTTTCTAGCTTTATATCATATTCACAAGTAACATCATAGTTATTAGAAGGTGCAGTAAACTTGAAGTTTGTATTATCCCAATAATCAGCTACACCAGATAGTGTAGTATTAAATCTTAATTTAGAAGCTGCAGTATAAGAACTTTCATTTATAAAGTAATCACTTGAAGTGTCATCTGCCTGTTTAAAATTACTTGTTAAAAAAGGAACAGAACCATCGGGATTATTTCCCCAATTAAAATCCATATACAACTTCTCAAAATCAGCACTATCAAAGAAACTACTTGTATACGTGAAGTCTGTATTTGCAAATATTCTATTAATCAAATATTTAATTTGTATGAAAGGTCTAAATGCGTCTTCAAGTTGACTTAGAGTTCTGTTCGTTAACATATTATGAGTCCAGTCACAAAACGGATATTTTATTGTAGTATGATAACTTCTAAATCCTGAATCTTCATCATGTGTGAAAGGGAAGTACGTTGAAGCGCCACCACTTTCATTCCAAGATAATCTAATTGTAGTAAAATTATAATCGTGATTTAATTCATAAAAATCAATGTCGTTAAATGTTCTATCTCCTAATACATCAGCTAAAGCAATTGCCTCTGAGTATAAATTTACATTGTAACTAATTTCACCTGATTTGTCTGATATATCTATTAACCTTAAGAAGCCCTCAAATAAAAGAAACCCATCTTGCTTAAGAATACATTTTGTTTTTTTATAAGGATTAAAATTTAGCCCTGTATCAATTCTTGTTACTTCAAATATATTGTCAAAGATTTGATTGTTTCTTTTTGTTGCTGGTAAGTTAAATGCCTTTGAGTAAGATTGTATTTGTTCAGCTACATTTTTAAATTCATCTACGCTAAGACTTAACGGTATATCTTCATCTTCGTAAAGGTCTAAAATGACTTGACCATTGTTTATTATATTTATTATTTCAGAAGGATTTTGTGGAGATATTAAACAAGATAAAGTTTCTATAAGGCTTGAACCTGAAGCTTGTATTACAATTATATCATTTGTAGACTGTGCTGTAAATTGAATTGTTTGTACGCCCGTTCCTGCAACCACATTTGTGCTTTGAAGAATGTTATTTGTGTATTGATAAACTGTTAACCCTCCATTTGTAGTTATATCTAAAGTAAACTCATATAAAGCGCCTGTAATTAAATTAGATAATTGCTGTAAAACCCCTTGACCGTTTGCAAATATTAAGTAATAAATATTACTGGTTCCTGAGAATGTTCTTTGCATTTGTGAACCTGTACTACTAAATCTATACCAAGTGTTATCAGTAAATGTAGAAGATGAAGCTGTTGCGTACGTGTCAATAAAAGTTTGAGGTAAAGCACCTGTTATATTTAAAGTAGATGAAGAATTTGGTATATTATTAAAATTAATACCATCTACCACCATTTGTTGAGTCAACGGGCTTAATGGTGTGGTGCCATCAAAATACTGAGGGAAAACTATTAATTGTACGCTCATTATACTGACTGTGTTCTTAAGGTTTTACTTTTTTCTACTTCAAATGTATACTGTATTAACTTATCATTTGCTATTGTCTTTTTTGTAAAACTTGATGTTGTAAGTCTTACAGGTATAACATATTGATTAAGTGCTGAATTAGTTTCTGTTATATCTTGATACCCTTTTAATATGTAAACTTCTGGACTGTTTATTAATTCTTCAAACATTACATTTTCATCTTCACTCACAAAGTCTGAGTTCATTGTTATTTTTTCTGTAGCGTTAACTCTAAAAGCTTTTTTACCCCCTTTGTAACTATCTACTTTGTATGTGCTTGAATTCCAAGTTCCTGCTAGCTGCTCGTATGTTGAGCCTGTAGTTGTTATATTCCTTATTGACTTTTTAGTGAACGTATAATAATCCCAAGCACCCCACTGGTTAAGCCAACATAGACGTATGCTTTCAAAACCTTTTAAGTCAGGGCAATTAACTTTTATTGTGTACTGTTGAGATATTTGACTACCACCTACATTATATGCTCCTATTTGAATGCTACCACCGTCAATAGTTCCTGCTGTAACTAAAGCTTTAAAAGTTGTACTCCAATTTCTAAGATTTCCAGGAAAGCAACCAAAATAATAAAGGTGATTAGAAATAAAATTACTGAATACTGCATAAGCACCATTTGCTACGTCTCTATCTACATTTTCAGTTCCTAATACACTACCTGTACTACTTAAATATCTAAATCTTATTTGGTGTAAATCATCATTAGGTGAAAGATAAGCTAGCGTTCCGTAATCATCTATATTAGCATATTGAGTAGTAGGTGCATTAGTTAAAAATTTTCTTGTAGTAGGGTCTACTGGATTAAAAATAAAAGCGTCTAAATCAAAACCGAAATCATTTTCATTAGGTGCTGTGCCCATTGTAAGTATATCAGTATATTTTAAATAAGAATTAAATATTTTATAATCTTGAGAAGGTTGCGGATTAACTGTCTGTATATCACCATTTGTATCGGTGTATTGTGTTTTAAATACTATTGCTAACCACCTCATAGAGTTTATATTTCTTGAATATTTATCTATTAAATGAATAGGCCATTTTGCTTCTACGTCTGATATTGTGGCACCAAAAGTTGCAACAGTTCCTTTGTAAGTACTTAATACTGCTGCCATATTATCTGCAGCCACATAATTTTCTACTATTTGCCTAAAATCAAATATACCAACTCCTGCATTGTTTGGTGTAGTTTTAAATGTTCCTACTACATCTGTGCTTGTATTTATATTAGGGGGAGATTCGTTACTTATATGCACTTCCGCTATAAACCTTACATTAGTTTGATTGCTTACTATTGTGTTATTAGAAACTACAAAAATAACCTCTTGACCTACAGGTAACTGTGTATATAATGGTTTCTGTTCTATTGTTGTCATTTATTGTAAATTTTTTAATATATCTTGTTTTAACGATTTACCTACACCTTTACTAAAATTTTTCATTCCAAGCATTACAGGTTTTGAAAAAAAACTTATACCCTGTATACCTTTGCTCTTTATACTTCTAGCTATAAAGAATGCTAAATTAGAAACATATTGACCAGTCTTTTTATCACGACCTCTTCCCAATCCTTTTGTTTCTAAACCTTTCCTTTTTATCCATTTTTGTATCATACTAGCTGGAGGCTGCTTATTAGTATATTTATACGGACTTGTAACCTTTTTACCTGACGTGTCTATATAACTTCTTTTTACTTTATTACCAGAAACTCCTTTGTCTACATACTTACCATAAGATGCCATCTTAAATCTTACTGTAACTGTATTTCCTTTTTTTATAACAAAGAAATTAATAGAGTTTTGTAAAGCTCCTGCCTTATCAGCTTTTGCTAGATTGCCTTTAGCTTCTTTTACTACTTGTTTACCAAAGCTATTAAGATATCTTTCCAGAGCTTCTGTTTTCATTATACAAGTGCAGCAAATACTTCTACTTGAACATCAGTTGTAGCTGCTGGTCTTACCTCTACTGTAACTAAGTCTTCTAATGTAGGGAATGCAGGACTTGCATCTTCTTCACCTATTAAAATGTTTTCAGTTTGATATAGAACGTGCGAACCTCCTGCTCTAACTGTTACTTGATAGTTAGTAGCTGCTGTTACAAATGCAACCTTCATATCCTGGTCAGTACTAAGGTTAGTAATTCTAAAGTATTTACAATTCTCTACATCTAAAGCACCATCTGCACCATGAGGTGTA
>CEOT01021547.1_pt1 | contig 10044 bp, 11 predicted proteins | sample 530671 | NCBI WGS metagenome assembly CEOT01 (sample SAMEA2620852, study PRJEB7988) | marine metagenome | isolation source: saline water (ENVO:00002010), including | reverse complement strand
AGGCTTACCAAAAGAAGCCGGAAACCAAAATGTCGATAAAAGAACAGAAAGAAGGTGATTAAATGAGTTGGTTTGATATATTAAAAGCCCAACAAAGGTTATTTAGCGAACCCCCTTTAACAGAAGAAGAGGAAGCAGTTTTAGATGAAGGATTGGAGGAAAATCCATTCTTGAGACCAAGGGAAGGTAAAGTCTTAGCAGCGACCGAAGACCATAAAAAGCCTAAAAAATCAAAACAATTAAAACTTCCGGGTGCGCCTATTAGAACAAAAGTTCCTATATCTGAATTTAGAGATGGTTCTAGTCCAACAGGTGATGATACAAAATTAACCGTTCAACAACAAACAAGACTGGCTCAAAAAGAACCTAGAGGGCATTTTAAAGAATTAGCCAATGAAATGACAAGATTGGCATTACGTTCTCAAAATTCTGATGGTCAAAAACAAAAGAAATTATTAGGGCGTATGAGAATGCGATTAGAAGAAGAAAATATACCGAGGGCTTAATATGACAAGTAGAGAAGATGTAGCAAAAATTCGTAGGGAACTACAAGAAACTGAGAGAGTGCTAACTTTAGCAGAACAGAAAAAAACTATCAATAAAAATCATGCACCTGTGCAATTACCTGATAAAAAGACTCATTATAATGAGAGGACTTCATCCAATCAAATTGATTATGTTGTTCATTTGCCTAAGAAGCAAAAGCGTAGCGAAAATAAGTGGTGAGTAAAATGACATTACTAAAAGCCTATCTAATGAATAAGCGTGACCCGTTTACATTAGCGAAGGCTTTCCTTGATGTGCTTAAAGATGAACAAGCATGGAGAGAAGAACAATTAGGTGAGTTAGGTGCAAAATATTTCAGTGATGCGATGGAGTTTTATGAAGATGAACTTGCTGAAATCAATGGTAAGATTGTAGAAAATAATTCTAAAATTAAAGAGATTAGAACAAGACTTGCCCCTAATTATACTTTTGAAGATAAAATTGAGTATGAGGGTCCAGATGGTGAAACCTTTATTCGTAGAGAAACTAGAGGTCTTACTGATGAAGAATCTAATTTGGAGCGTTTAGAACTAGAAAGTGCTGAATCTCTTAATAATGATTATGCTGAAATAAGGGAGTCTGTCAACGGTCACTTATCTGATTTAACTACACACTATACTAATTTAACAGGTGAGGAATACGATAGAAGTGATGAAAATAAAATACGTTTGACCTTAAAGGGGTTAAAAATATTAGCAGATAGAATAGATGATTTAGGTGAAATTAAGCCACCCGATTCTATAAAACAATTGGATGCTAATTTAGAAAATGCTAAGAAACTTTACGAAAGGTCATTAGAAGAATTAAAATCAGATTTACAGGAAAAAAATGCTCCCCAAGATATTATTACTAATGCAACTGCTAAATTAAAACGCAAGTTTGATACAAAAATGTCTACATTAGAATCATCAAGAAGTGGTATGTCTAAGAGTTATGAATCTTTACTATCTCAAAAATATAAACTTGAACAAAGAATTATTAGAGGAAAAAAAGATTTAGAAAGAATGGGTATTGATGTAAAGGAATACGGCCCGAAATATTCAAAAGAATCAGACTTTAAAAAACCACAGTCTAAACCTGAAACAGCGGAAGAGAAGAAGGCTAGAGAAGAAAAAGAAGAACAGGAAAATCTTGAAAGAAGAATAGATTTGAAAAAACAAGCGTTAGTCCGTTTAGCAAAAAGAGCCCTTGAATGGGAAAAACAAGGTTTTATTCCTGGCCCTAAATACAAAGCGGGAAGAAGAAAAACTACGGGAAAATTAGATAGAGATTATGCTCGCCCAATTAAAAGTGGAAAATACAAAGGCATTACCCTTAAAGGCGATGAGGTAGAATTAGATGCAAAAATGACTAAACTGGTAAATGATAGCAATATTGGTGTCAATGAACTTATTAGTCAGGTTAATAAACTTAATCCAAATTTAACTATTTCTCTTCCTGAAACACAAAAAACTGTTGACGTAAAGAGGGATATTAGAGGGCTTCCAATAAGAGATAAGGATGGGAATGAAATACCAGTTAAATTTGGTGAAAATAAACCATACACTCAAGAAGAAATATCTCGCGCTAAGAGTCAAGAACAGAAAGAATATATGGTGCGTATGAATAATTTAGGTATCGGTAAGGGAAAAAGAAAAGTTAAACAAACCGCTGGTAATTTAAAAAATTGGAAAGAGTGGAGAGAAGAGTTTTCAAGAGTAGTAAGTGATGAAAATCTTCAATTAATGCGCAACCAATTAAATGATTTCTTTAAAGATTTAGACCCTGAAGTTATGCGTTTATTTGATAAAGATGCACATTCCACTGACACTACTAGATTTGGTTTGGCATCAAGCAAAGAAGGTTCAGATGGTAACATTAAATGGACTAAACATGTTAGCAGAAGAAAAACATTACAAATATTAGGTAAGATTTTTTCTGAGGCACTAAGGACTGATATTTTATCTGATATACAAAAAGTTAATGCAGAGAAAATTCTGAATGCTATTGACGAGGAGTTAGGGATTTCTGGCGGAAAACAAATTAGAGAACAACCGGTTGCTGACCAGCAAGTTACTAATATGATGGAATTACTACAAGATTTTTATGATGAGACTCAAATTCTTTTAGAATCTGATACTGATGATGAATGGAATGAAGAACCAGTTGAAAGGTTAGAAGATTTAACTGAAGAAGTTGCACAATTATTACAGGATATGGATGAAGAAAATCCTTCACAAGAAGATTATGTTAATTTATTAATTAGATACCATTTAATAAATGTCACAATTAGGGAATTGGGTAGAGAATTACCAAATCAAGCCTTACAAGCAAAACGTTCTTTAAGAGAATATTTAGATTCATTAGAGAATAGATATGAAGATATGTATGGTAATATTGCTGATGATAAGTTACAATCTTTGCAACGTCTTGCTCAAGATTCAACTGATTCCGAAGAAGATAAAAGAAAATTAGAACAAGAAATTAGAAGAACATCTACTAAAACTTCTTGGAAACCACCTAAAGGTTATCATGATAAAGATGATACTGTTAGAAGAAGAGAAAGGGTAAAATTACATAAAGCAGAATTACAGATGCATATTGATATATTTAAACGGTTATCTGAAGGTGGAGAGGTAAAGATAACTAAACCTATTAGACACCCTGACCAAACTGATAAAGAATATGCAGAAGCAAAACGTAGGTTTGAACCTAAAGTAATTTCAGGTAAAAAAATTCCTAAAAGGCAAGGTAATCAAAGACCTCTAAAACAGTTAGCAGAAATGGTAATTCCTAAATTTAAAGTGGATATGGAAAAATCTAGACAAAAGCGATTGTATGGTAAAATTTTAACTCAAGAACGTATTGATGGTATTAGAAATAATTTGGTTGCAGAATTAGGAAGAGGTGAAGAAGTTGATATTGAGAATTTTGATAGTTTATATTCTTCAGCGGTAGATATTATAGGGCCAAAATCTTATACTGATAGATATAAACAGGTTAAGACTCTAACAGGTAAAGAATTAGAACAACTTGGTTTAGAGGATGTTAAAGAAGAGTTTTTAGCAAGAAGAGTTAGAGGTGAAGGTACTGATGACGAAGAATTTATTCCTGATTCTGAAATTAGTGATGCCGATGAATTTGATGCCGCTAATACATTAATGGACCAAGCAACTGCTATGGTTATGAATTACAAAGATGACGATGGTAAGATTGTTGAAATACCTGAAGATGCAGCGCCTTATTTAGAAATAGTAGAACAACGATTTAAACAGGCTAGAGATGAGGCTTTAAAGGTTCAAGCAGAAAGTGAAGATGATGAACTTCCTAAAGAGTTCCGTTCTAAATCTGGCACAACAATTAATTTTGATGAGTGGTTACAAAATATAGAATCGGCAAAGGCTGAAGCGCAATCTAAGAAGTTAGATGAAAGAAAATATGGTGAAGATAAAAAGGTTAAGAGAAAACCTAAGAGACCTGTTGTTAAATTACCAGAAACAAGAACAATTGATGAAGAGAGAGAAAGAGGAGAAAATTTGTTAGACCCTTCAATTCTAAGAAGACCTGAACAGGAGGAAGAAGAATGAGTTGGAAAAAGATATTAAAATTTCAATCTGACGGTTTAGATGAACATAATGTGGATGAACTTCTTGTTCATCCAATTGAGCGATTAGGTTTCCGATTACAAACGAATGAGTCATATATAGTTGGTGATAATCCAGAATCAGGAGAAGCCGGATGGAATACCGGACAGTATTCTTTGGATTTTGCCCACACAACAGGAACGCGATATACTGTAAAAAGGACACATATACGTGCTACCCCCACATCTCCCCAATATTATATTTTTAGGGGTAATGAGGGAATTGTTGGTAAACCTTTCAATTATATAGAAGTAGTAGATTGGTTTGAACACGAAGCGGAGAGTTTATCATGACGTGGTTTGAAGTAATTAAAGAAGATAGTCCGGCTTTGGCTAGTCTATCACAAAAAGAAAAAAAGAAACTCAAAAAGGTTTTGCAAGCAGCCGAACCTTCAGAATACTTTGGTCAAGACTTTACAAGAATGGGAGAATTGATTGAATTAATGAGAGAATTAGATTTGGTTAAGGGAGATAAAAAAATGCAAAAGAAAATGAAATCTATTTCTGAGCAAAATGTAGATGTTGTCGCTATGGCTGCTAAATTGCGAAAAGAATATGAAGAAATGTATAGACAACTTCGACAAATTGTATATCCTAAAAGCAAGGGGTTGAGAAAGAAATGAGTTGGGAAAATATAATTAAAATGAGAAGAATTATTCCTGAAGTAGAGGAAGTCATGCCCTATTATAATGGGTTAGATGAATTACTCACTATGGTTAAAAAAGATATGGAAGAAGTTGTAAGTTTTATTATGAATGATGATTTAGAAAGGGCCGAAATTAAGTGGGATAAAATGAAAGGAGGCATTCTCGATTTAGAAGGAACCTTTACTGGAATTAAAGACGTTAATGCGTTTATTACTAGATTATTAGGTGATGCTTAATGAGTAAAATGGATTTCGCTAAAGCGAATAAAGAACTTAGACATCATATTATTTTAATGCTTGACCATTTTGATAATCAAGATGAAGAAGGTTGGAACAAACTACTTAAAATTGCAAGATTTGTGGTGGAGGTAGATTATAAATGAGCGAAAATAAAGATGAAACGCTAGAAGTTCTGAAATTATTAGTGGATAAAATCCAAAAATTAGAAGAAACTGTCTATAACAATGACAACGTATTAATGAAAGCGGGTCTTGTAAAGGTTGATAGTCCAACACCAAGTATGGGCGGTGGAGATGGGGTTATTCCTGATTCTAAGGCTATTGCTAAGATGAGTTGGGATGAAATCAATACATTGGTTACTCGATTAGGAGGCGGAACAATATGAATACTGAAGAAATCTTGAAAAAGTTAAAAGAGATTCAAGTCGAGGCGATTAATAATCTACATAGTGATGATAAAGAAAGTCAACTTCAAGTCGCTGATAAAGAAAAATTACCGAATGAAGAACTTGTTGGTGGAGAAGAAGTTAAGATTAAAAGACCAAAGGCTGAAAATGTTAAAGTTCCTGATAGTTTAAGTCGAACAACACCAATGGCCGGCCCAACAAAATTCAATACGCCTGAAGAGGTTTATACAAGTGGTGAAAAGAAAAGCATTACAATTGAATCAATCCAAGCACAATTAGACGATTTAAAAAAGGATATGAATGCTGATAGATGGGGCGGAGAATTAGGTAATTTATTAATGGAGGCTGAATCATATTTAACTGAGCATGAGCAAAACAGGCGAGAAGGTAAAATTAAATATGACCAACAGGATATTGATGAATTAAGGATTGAAATTAATAGAAATCCTCCTAGCCCTGGCAATATTAGAAATGTCTTAGCCCGATTTCCGTGATTAGTATGCCATTAAGCGGTCTTAGTTTTAGAAAAGAGAAAAACCCTCTTTCTAGGCGTATTCAACGCCTATTTGAACAGATTAGGGCCGACTATCTATCTGCTAAACAACAACCTAAAGAATTCGCTAAAGATTGGGAAAAGGCAGTTGATAAACTAATAAACATTTATTCAGATATTGACGACCTTTCTTCTCAATTAAAAACTGTATTAGAAGAGAAAGATTTGAATTCTTCTGAAGCGAAGGATGCTACCTCTTCAACTGCCCAAAAAGTGTATAATGCTGTTAAAACTTTAAGATACGACAGTGACTACGTTAGAGACCCCTTTGTTAAAAAGTTTGGTAAAGAGGTTCTTGAGAAATTATTAGAGAGTAAAGCCCATCTTGCTCTATTTATCCATTGGTGTCTTAGAAATGACCGAAATGCACTTCCTAGAGAGTTTTGGGAGGAATACCTGCCCGAAGGTGACAAAATAACTGACGGGTATGAGGGTCTTGACCTACATGAGAAGGCGATAGTACCCTTCATTACTGAACATTATGGGGATGGAAAAAATAGTCAAGGTGTTAAAGCAAAAGTTAAGGGGTCTATGGCCTTATTTAAGGATTTATACACACGTTTCTATTCCAAATCCGAGTGGGCCGAGTTACTTGGCCTCGATATTGAGAAGTCTGAAAAAGATAAAAGCGATATTAACTTCATGGTTCCAAATAAACCAATGTATAGGATTTTTGAGATTGATGATATTAAAGAGTTACGCGGTTTTACTGGAGATTGGGTTGTTCAAGAAAAATATGATGGTATGCGAATACAATTACATAAAATTGATAATAAGGTGAAAATCTTCTCATTTAATGGTAATGATATTACAGATAAATGTCCAGAACAAGTTAAAATTCTCAAAGAAAAGAAGTTTGGGGAATGTATCTTAGATGGGGAGTTAATGTTATCAACGAAAGAAAAGCCTCTTCCCCGCGCTCAAGTTATTGCTCATGTATTTAAGAATAAAGAAGTTGATGGGGAGTTAAAGGTTCATGTTTTTGATATTATGCGCCATAATGACCGTGATTTAGCAGATTCTCCTTTACAAGATAGAATTAACATTTTATTTCAAAATTATTCCATCCATTCGGATGAAAAATTAGCGTTCCCATCTAAGAAAGACACGCGAATTGCAGATAGTTTAGAAGATATTCAACGTTATGGTAAAGAAATTATGAAAATTCCAACATCTGAGGGTGTTGTCATTAAAGATTTAACTTCTACTTACATTAAAGGTGCGAAAAAGAATCCTAAGTGGATAAAATGGAAAAAATTTGTTGATTTGGACCTTATTGTTTTAGATAAGAAAACAACTAAGTCTAATCTAAATTCTTATACTCTTGGGGCTGGCCCATTAACTATGGAACAGGCTCGCAGTTTACAATCTGAGAAGATAAATGATAGATATTACTTAAATGTTGGGAAGGCTCTTAATACTAAGATAAATGTTGAAGTTGGTAAAATTGTTCGTGTGACTGTTGATGAAGTTAAGAAGAATAGAAAGGGCCAATATCGAGTATTTACTGCAAAAGTCATTGAGATTCCTGAAGTCGAACATCCTGATAAATTAATCACTTTAGAGTTGTTAGCCGGTGAAGGTGAAGTTAAAAATTATAAGGCTAAAGCATTAGAAAAGGGATATTCTATTACCGACGATATACATGGTGAAACAGAAGTTATTCTTAAGCATGATTTAGACGGCTTTACAATTTATGGATTTAAAGATAATAACTTAATGTCAAAGAACGCGTTAGTAGATTTAGACCTTGTTAAAGAGCAAATTTCTGAATTAATAACAAAATATTCTAATCAAATGAAATCATTAATTATGACCATAATTAGAAGAAATGGTAATAAAATGACTTTAGAAGATATTATAGAAGAAGGGTTAAGAGATAAGAATTTTAAGAAGATTTATGAAAAACACTATGGTAGTCCTAAAGAATTAGGAAAGGCTATGAAAGATGACAAAATGGATGGTATAATTTTATTAGACAATATTCATTTTTCTACAGCAAATGAGAAGGAAGCCGAAAAAGTAGAAGTTGAGACTAACCCTGATGTTATTGTTAAGGAGTATAAAACTCCTGAAAAGTATAGAAAAGGTAATTTTAAATTGTATCTTAGAAAAGATGAAAACTTAAATTTAACCTTTCAATTAGGGGAAGAAGTTATTGGTTGGGAAATTCAAATTGACTCAATTGATAATGTATTTGATTTATTTGGTAAAGCAGGTAAGTACCCTGCTAGGATTCAAGAAACAGTTTCAAAGGAAAAACTAATTGATAAAGGTTCTGTTGAGTTAGGCGTACAAAGACATGGTTATCACGAATACATCTTAAAAGGCGAAAAGTTTGATACTAAACTTCATTTAAGAGTTGTCCCATTAAAGGACCAAAAACAATGGATAGCGTTTTCTAGTTTTGTAAAGGAACCTGTTGAACCCTCCACAGATGATGGTATATGGGATATTAGAGAGGATGAGAACAAGGATTTGTCCTTTGAAAGTCTTGAATAGGTTTCGCTTTAAGTAGTCAATCGGAGATGGTGATTCATGGCGAGCGCAACGCTTCAACAAAGTGCGACAATTAGAACAAATAATCCTTCTGATTTTCAAATAATTAAATCTGATGATTTATACATTGGTGGATATGCTTCTATTGAATTAGTAGATAAGCAAAACGATTTAATTACATTAGAAGCATTAAATGATGCTGTTAAAAAATTCATGCAAGCACCAAGATACAGAAACGTTATGAATAATCATTCAAATGTTCAAGTTGGTGAAGTAGTCAAAGAATATCGAGATAAGACAGGAAAATTATGGAAAACTGATGTTGATGATGTTGGTTTTTTTGTTGTAATAAAATTAAGAGATGATATTGAGAAGGCTAAAGAAGTTAGTCGGGACATTAGAAAAGGTACTCTTCGTTCTTTCAGCATTGGGGGTCAAGCACTCGAAAAGCGTAAACGAGAGAATGATGAATTAGGAAAGTTTAATGAAATTAGTAAATTGGAATTGCATGAAGTAACTATTTGTGAAAAAGGCATTAATCCAGAAGCAAAATTTGATATTCTAAAACAAGACAGTGGTGATAACATGACCGAAGTTACAAAAGCGTTAGAAGAACTAAACTCTCTCTTAAAAGAAATTAGAGGAGAAAGTGTATCAAAAGCCCCTAATCCAAAATCGGAAGAGGGATTTGAAATGCAAGAATTACCGGAAGGTGAAGAAAAAATGACAAGTGAATATTTAGACACTGAAGAAGAAACTGAAGAATCACCTGAAATGCTAGAAATGGCAGAAGGTGAAGAAGAGGAAATGATGGAATTAGCCTCAAGCGAAGAAGATGACCCTGAAAAGGAATTAAAGAGCAAAACAAGCCATACCCATGAAACACAATTAGTGGATGAGGCTGGTCTAGAAGTTGTAGTGGGTGGACAACCTTCAACAAAACATGGACAGCGTAAAGATATGGGGATTCCTGCCGGAACTGAAACCAAAAAGTCCATTTATGGTGGAGATACACCAACACTCGATTTGAGTCCTGAGAATCTTGAAAAGGCTTATGCTGAATTTAAGGCTGAGCAAATGGAAAAAATGGCTTACAATGATATTAAGTCGTCTTTCCAAGCACGATTCGATGCTGAAGTTGCAGCAAAAGCAGATTCAATCGAGAAGGCAAACTATGACCCACGAAGTGAGGTCAACGAACTTAAAAAGCAGTTTAGTGAGTTAATTGACACACTAAAGGGTGAGAAGGAAAATGTTATCCGAAAGCAACAAGAGGCTGTTGATAACCTAAACATTCCTTCAGGTGATGATTTGGCTAAGATGGATTGGAATGAAGTCCATTTGGCTATGGCTCGACTAGAGCGCAATTTCCGCTGAATACGGATTAAAAAAAAAGGTGATTAAAAATGGTAAAATATATTAACACTATCGCTGACCTTGAACAAGCCACTTACGGTACGTTTGGTGGAAATAGCGACATTCTGAAAAGTGGTGGGTCTTTACTCGGACTTCACACAGCACACGATACAAAC
>CEOT01021729.1_pt1 | contig 10045 bp, 1 predicted proteins | sample 530671 | NCBI WGS metagenome assembly CEOT01 (sample SAMEA2620852, study PRJEB7988) | marine metagenome | isolation source: saline water (ENVO:00002010), including | reverse complement strand
CCAAGTGGGTATCCAGACACAGTTACAATTTTATTTAATGGTACAGGTTTGGGTGGTGTTGACTACACTTGTCAGTACCCAGAAGATGTGTGTGCGGAAGGTACATATGGAGTTGAAATTGGTGATTGTTGTGGTTGTGGTGATGAAATTATAGATTGTGATTTAGAATGTGAAATTCCAGGATCTGCTACTTCAAATGATCCTGTTGATTGGTATCATGATTACAATTGTAATGGGTTAGGAAATGGTGATGTAGTAATGAATGTTTGTGAATCTCAACTACCCCAAACTATTGGTTGTTGGTCTAGCTCATTAGATCCTTCAGAAAATGATTTTTGTATAACAAGTATTATATGGGATTCTACTTCAATACCATCTGAAAATGGTATTCCTATTGAAGATTATATTTGTAAAACATTAGAGTCATATACTGGTTCAAATGATTGTCAATCTATTGACAATAATTTTACGTGTATTTCAACTGAAGGTTGTAAGTGGGAAAGAGATTATTTCTTTGGTATAGATGATTGTGGAAATTGTTTTAGAACAGGAATAAATGATGACGATATTGACTCTAATTTTAATAAATGGGGAGAAACTGCAAAAGATTGTGCAGGAACTTGTAATGGTGAATCTTCAATAGATCAATGTGGTGTCTGTGGTGGTGACAATACCAGTTGTGCTGGTTGTATGGATTCTACGGCAGATAACTATGACTCTTCTGCTACTTTAAATTGTTTAGATGTAAGTGATGAATATAGTACATCAAATGGTTGTTGTATATATCCTACAGATTGTATGGGTGTATCATCACAAGATTATGGAAATAATCCTGCATTTTTTGATATATGTGGAATTTGTTCAGAAGGAACATCAAATCATAATGAAAATGATGAAGTTTCTTGTTTATGTTGTCCACCTGAAGGTAGTGAACTTTATCCAACTTCAATTGATAATGGCACTTATGAATATTCAACTTTTACAGGTGAAGACAATATGTGGTATCGTTATGGTAAATGTTGGAATGGTTTAGGTAGTCATTATGAACCAGAAAATTGGATTGAACCATATAGTCCATATACAGAATCTGATTATCCTAACTTTAGTGATTGTACAGGAAGTTGTTGGGGCACACAAACTGTTGATTCGTGTGGTGAATGTGGTGGAGATACAACATTTGGTGAAACTTCAGGTGACGATTGTGGGTGTGATGGAGAAATTATCGATGATTGTGGTCAATGTACACAAGAACCAATGATGAATACAAGTGAAGGAATTGCAGGACAACAATGTAATTGTTTAGTTGACGAAACTGCTGGTACTTTTCAACAGTTTATTTATGATAGTTGTGGTAATTGTGTTATTACTCCAGAAACTGATTGTGTAAATACAAATAATTGTGATAATTATGATTGTAATGGTAATTGTTGTGTGGGTATTTGTAGTGATGACTATAATACAAACGCTTTTCATAACACTATACCAGATTATGGACAAACAAATGCTGGAAATGATCAATGTTGTACAATGTTAGAAAGAGATTATTGTGGTATTTGTTTTGGCTCTTCTACTGGAGATGCAGGTGTTGGTGATGTAGGTTGTGATGGTGTGTGTTTTAGTGGAAATACTCAACAAACTTGTGGTTGTGGCGTACCTGGAGAACAATCACCTACTTTACATTGTTATGATACTGATGGTGACGGTCTTGGTGAAGGAGCTCCTGTAAGTTTATGTGGTGCGACAACACAAAATCCATCGGAAGGAACTACAGGTTCAAATCCAGTTTGGATACAAGAACAAGCTTGTTCAGATGCTTATACAAATTGTACATCAAATGTAATAGATCAATGTGGGGCTTGTATTGAAGAAGATGGTGAAATTGCAGAAAACACATTATGTTTTGGTTGTAACAGAGAAGATGCTTGTAATTTTGGAATGAATAGGGCTGGATATCAATGTGGTTGGGGTGGTTCTACCGAAGAAGAAACATATGAAGGACCTTGTTATCAACACGATGAAGCTGTTTGTATCTTTCCTGAATCTTGTGGTGATTGTGGAGGAACTTATTGTCCAGATACAGCACCATCAACTCATCCTGTAATTCCAGATGTAGACATTTATTTGGGAGGTTGGGGAGTTCATCTTGGTGAAGGTGGTTCAAGTTATTCTTTATCGTGTTCTAATTATGTTGTAAGTAATTGTCCAACAAATGAGGGATGTCATACTGGTAATAAACTAACTTACTGTGAATCAAGTGGTGAAAATATATTAGACGATTGTTATTATAGAGATCATTGTGGTAATTGTACTTTGGGAGATCATAATTCAGTAACAGGAGATTGGAGTTGTTATGATGATGGTTTAAATAATGGTATAGATTGGAATGATTGTGGTTGTGCTGGTTGTATGACAGAAGGATGTCCAGAATATGACCAACATGTTGCAGAAAATGGAACTGCACCACAATATCAAATACCAGGTTCTTGTTCACCCAATGATTGTTTTGGTGTTTGTGGAGGTGATGCAGAAGTTGATGAGTGTGGAGTCTGTGGCGGTCCTGGAGCTGCATATGAATGTGGTTGTACAGAACCTGAAAATTTAATAACAGATGATTGTGATTATATGAATGACTATGGTTTACCTTGTGGGTGTGATTCTAATGATATATGTTCTGGTTGTCCTACTTGTGGACAAACTCCAGATGCTTGTGGTGAATGTGGACCTGATTGGGGTGGTTGTGGAGGTAGAGATTGTAGTTGTACAGGTTGTATGGATGATACTGCACCAAATTATGATGCAGATGCAATAGTACCTGACAATAGTTGTGCTTGGAATGATTGTAATGGTAACCTTGTATGTACACAACCATGGGAATTTGATGGTTCTTCTTCACCAAGTATACATAATACATATTGTAATGGTGGTTATGTATTAGATGATTGTGGAAATTGTATACAAGGAACTACTGATAACTTTATGTTTAATAATTGTGCAACTTGTAATGATCCAGACGCACTAAATTATGTTGCTCCTTGTGTTGATGGTGAAGAATGTAACCAACTTCCAGGTCCTTGTTTTTATGGAGATTTATTAATGATTCCGTCAGTAGAAACTACACAAGGATTTGATACTTATATTTTTAGAGCAGTAGGAAATGATACAAATGGAAATCAATGTACTGAAGAAGATGCCATAAATTGTAATCCAAATTATGGTGGGATAGGAGTTGTTGATACCAGTGGAAATAATGCACAAGTACAAGAATATAGAGTAACAATAACAGTTACAACATCAGAGGGTACATTAGAATTTGTCGACGCGACTGCTCATCTAAATGGTTGTCCAAATTCTGATTGTGGAAATTCAATATCAGCAGAAAATCCATATTGTCCTGATAGTTTCAATGGCACAGGAACTGATAATATTTTAACTTTTATTAGTTGTGGTTTAGGTAAGAAATTTTTTATAGATGGTACTTATACAGTAACACTAACAATAGGTACATCAGTAGGTTACTTTGAATTTTCGAAGGAATTGATAATTACAGATACTATTGGTTTTGAACCTTCAATGAATCAAAATATTTTTGATAATAGTTGGGTAAAACCATGGCAAGGAATTAATTTAGGTAATCAATTTACAATAGATTCAAATTTTAATTATACAAAACAAGATTTTATTGATTTTGACATTGATAAAAGACCTTCTCTTGGATTATTCTACTATTCGGATTATCCAAATAATTATTTAAATATATCAGGCAATTTAATTGATGATGAAGGAAACTTTTCAGCTGTTAAAGGTTATATAAATAATTATTACAAAGATGATACATCAATTTCAGGAATTAAATGGGGTGGCATTGATGGAATAGGAAAACAATATGAAGGTTTGATACCAAATATAGAAAAAGAATGTGGAATTGACCTACCAGCAATAATTTCAGATTCAGCTTTAACTTCAGAACCTTCATCAGGTACTGGATTTGGTAGTAATAATGTTTGTCGTATTTATAATAACGCAATGACTAGATGGGTGCCTGATGCAATGGCTTATACACAAAGGTCTTTAGATGGTAATAAATCAAGATTGTGGAGATATTATGATAAAAATGTTTCACCAGAACATTATGACGAAACAACTGGTCCAACTCAAGCTATTATTTTGTGGCAACCATTAACAGAAAACAAAATGTTAGCTACAAAGAGCATTTATAATCAATCTGATACAAATCCAATTTATTTAGTTGATGTTGATTGGGGAGATGGTGAAGTGTCATATGAAAAAAATCCATATAACATAACTGAAAACGGACCTTTTACCACTCATACATATAATAAACCAGGAATATATGAAATAACTGGTTATATGTTCAGTATGAGAAAAACAAGAACATGTGTAAATCCAACTACAGGTATACATGATGGTAGAAATATAACTTGTCTACAAGATTCACATTGTTATGGATATTGTGATGTAACATCACTCACATGTGTTGGTGGTGGTAATGATGGCATGGATTGTAGTGAAAGTAATAACAATTGTCATACAAATTTAAATGATTTCGGAGATTTTTCAAAATCCGTTATGTGTCAAGATGAAAACACACCAGTATCTGATTATATACCAGTTGGAGTTGATAGATTTTTTAAATTTGAATTAAAAATTAATATAAATGAACCTGAAGGATACAATGATCATCCATATGTTTTAAATAATACTCCAATAATACAACCAATTATAGGTGGAATAAAAGATAAAAGTATTTATAAAAAAACTATAGAAAGACAACTTGGATTTTTCCCTGATTTACCATCTGAAGAATCATTAGATTTATATTTTCAGTATAGTTATGATCAGTATATGACTGAATATTCTTTATTACAAATGGATGAATCTTATATAAATGATGATATGGATATAAACGCATTTATGAGTGTCTATACTGATCCATATTGTCAACATCCATCTTGTTTAGATGATATTCCTGAATGGAATTTTTGTAGAGCGTGTCCAACCGATGGTTCAGATATTTGGTTGGGAAAATATAATGAACATTGGGGATCATTAGGTAAAAGTATTGGAAATTCTGATATAGGACAAGTTAGATATTTCAATACATCAGTTAGTATGGCTGAAATGTTAGGAATGGACAATACATTTGCAGGTAACCCAGGTTTAGAATCATATTGGAACAATATAATTCCAAAAAACTTTGATGTTGTATTTGGTAGAGAACCTTCAACATACACAATTGATGATAGTGGTACAGATATATTACAAGTAAATGAAAATGTTAATCAAAACTGGAATGGTGGTTATTATTATCCTGTATTACCTAAAATAAATAGATATGGTAAATTTGATTTAGAATTAGGATATCAAGAAACTGGTGGAGTTGATAGAATACCATTTGGGCATCCAAACAGAGAGTCATGGGATACTGAAGATAATTTTGCATTAGTAACAGGAATAACATCAACAGATTTTAATGGAAATTTAATATTAGATATAGATTTTTCATCACAATCAGATGGGAAGTTACAAGATATAAGTGGTAATGGAAATGATGCCTATATTATTAATGATTATAGAATTGATTTTGAACAAGGTACTCGTATTCCTAAAAAACAAGAAACACAATTGAAACCTGAATTAGATAAAGATGGGAAACAATTCTAATGGCTATAATTAATTTTAAAATATTAAAAAATATGCCTTCATTTGATTCTTATGGTCAATATTATTATGATGAAGATAATAGTTTACAAGAATTTTATGAAAGTACTGGAGTAGAAACTGTATTTACGAGTGATGATTTATATACTATTATAACAAGTGAAGATTTAATAGATAATTCACAATATGACGGAGATAATACGACTATGTATTCTATGTCTGATTGGAGACCTGTTATAAATGCTTATATAGGAACTCCAGCTGATGTGGAAAACAATCAAAATACATCAGTACAGAAATATTATCCATTTGTTTCAGATGATTATTTAAGAACTTCTGCACCAAATCAAGTACATTTATTTGTAGATATAACAGATAATGACAACGATTTTGATATAAATATTTATGACTCAACTTCCTCACCACCTATCCTAAATGGAGAAACTTTATATTTTAAAATTTTAGATTGGGATTGGCAAGAGGGTGATTATTATTCAGATAATTTTAATGCTACTGTAGATCAAAATACAGTCAATGTTTACAATCCCGATGGTAGTCCTGGAGTTATAAGTCATCAATACGATTCATCTGGACTAAAAACAATTAAAGGTGTTGTTTGGTCTCGTTATTATAGTGGTGCAGATGATGTTGTTGTTTATAAAAATTTTGAAACAAAAATATATATGGGAATTGATAATGTTTATGTAGAAGATTTTATTGATATAGGAGGACCAGATTTTACATATTTACCTTGGCCAATGACATCACCTATTATTGGAGGTTTTACTGGAGAAAGTAAATATTATAAATCTGTTGAAAAAATAGTAAATCAAAATAATTTTTCTGAACAAGAAAAATATGAAAAATACCTAGCACAAAAATCATATCTTAATGATGAGTTGGGAGATAGTTTAGGTGATACTGATATAGAACAAGTTAGAGCTTTTGGTGTAGGGTTTTTAGATTTAAATTATATGCTTGGATTGCATGGTAACCAAGTTGTTGAAAATAATTTATATTCCAGCCAAGATGTTGGAGAAGATGGATATTGGAATTGTTCTACATGGAATGATTCAAGATATAATTGTTTTTCGTTGGATAATTCAGTTGGTAGTATATTTATAGATGAATCATTAGATAATAACCTAATTGATAATATATTATTTGAATTTCAATGTGGTGATGTTAATTTTTCTAATATGATTGATACTAGTGGTAATGGTAATAAAGGAATATTAATTGGTGATTATGAAATTAAAAAAGATATGGTAGATGTTAAATCCATAAGAGATTCAGTTATAGTCTTACCTGAAACTGATGATAAAAACGGAGCTTTATAAGTATGCCAAAACAAGAAGAAAATTATGGTTTAAATAAACTGGATTTAATAAGATCTGGTACTGAAGAAACTCAATTTGATTCCTCAGCTGGTGATTACATTAGATTAACATTATATCGTTCCGACACGGATATTTTTGTTGACAGATTTTATTCAAACCAAAATACAATTTCTGGTGAAGAACAAGTTGAAACATATAGTGCTGGTGGGTTTGTTGGTGTTAAACCTAACGAAATACTTGAAACAAATTTTGTTGCTGGTGGAAATTATAGATTACAATTTGATTTTTTAAGAAATGTATTTGATAATTGGAGTAATAGTTGGGAAACTCCAAAATTTGTTATTACAGAGATATCACCAAGTAGAAAAGAAATAAGATTGTTAGCCAAAAATTTTATAGATGATGGAATGGGTGGTCCAGATTCAATCACATCAGAAGACATAACATTCGACACAGATTTTGTAGAAAATTTTAATTCTTTATTAGCTCCTGGTGGAACTGATGGATATACATACAATTGGGTAGTTACATTTGATCGTGATAAAAATATAACAATAAATAATTTTACTTTCGATACTATTAGTGGAGATAAAACAAGTTTAATTTTAAGATTAGATACACCACTACCAATTGAATATAAAAAATTATATAAAATAAATGTAGAAAAAGAAATTATAAATACACAAGTACAAGATATATTGTATGTTAGTAATATATCATCTACTGATCTTGGTGCTAGTTTAACACCTGACGAATCGGTATGGACAAATAATGTAAGTTATTCTAATGATAACCAACAAAATTATGAAGATTTGATAGTAACAGCTTCATTTACTGAAAATACTCTTGATGCAATTAATAATAATACCAATGATATTGATGTTAATTTAAATGTTGATTATTCTAAATTTGAAAATCACGTTGTATTTGGATCAGCAGTTTCTAAATTAGAAAATTTTAAAACAAAAGTAGGTAAAATACAAAATCATTTAAATGTAATTTCACAATCTTTAATAAATGAAAATTTATCAAACACTTCTTATATACAACAAAGAAGAATAAAAGCTTTTAGTGAAATGGAAAAAATAAAAAAAACATTTACACCATATGAAAAGTTTTTATACTTTGATGGACAATCTGAATCAACAGCTTCAGCTCCTGGACTAGGTTTAAATTATGCACATTCAATACCAGTAACATCAAATGGAGATTTAAATTATAAATTATTATCAAATCATAATGGATTTAAAACAGTACATAGATCTCAAGCACAAGATAGTCAATTTGTTGATTTGTTTTCAAATCAATATCATATAGAAGATATACCATTTTACAATTATACAGGTTCTTTATATCTTTCATTTTTGATGAAAGCTGATCCAATAAAAAATGGTTCTGGAATAGTAAACAAATTTTCAGGTCCAAATAATAGGAATCATCTTGATGGTACAACTAAAGTACCCGAAGGAGCATTTCATACAGAAGATATATTAAGACCAGATGTAACTGGTAGTGCTTATAGAAGATTTATAATGATGGTTTCACAATCTCATTGGAGACCAACTGGTTCAACAATAGCAGCTGATGGTGTTTATGAAGTAAATAAAATAATTGAAGATAGTAATGGAACAAATTATTTTTCAAATTCTGGTAAAAATACTTATTGGGAAATATTAAATACGGATAGTGATGTAACATCTGCTAATAATTCAGCTTCGTCATACCCGATTAGACTTGATAATACTTATGTACCACTTGGAACAAATTTAACAGGAAGTAATATAGCATTTACTGGTTCTATATTACCATCTGGAGAATTATTTAATACATATTGGAGTAATCCAAATTTTGCTGATGCTGCATCTGCAACTGCAACATCATCATATACAACTGATATTAAAATCACATTAAAAAATCCATTGGATACTAAACCATTTTCATTTATATATCCAACTGGTTCTAATCAATTTGATGATTGGTACAATACAATGTATACAGAAGCAGAATCTTTTGATGAAGATAATATTCATAGTTTAAATAAAAATGTTCCTGAAAAAATAGCTACTGGTGATGAAGTCAAAACATTTTTGAATGTGTGGGGTGAACATTTTGACGGTGTAAGAAACTACATTGATACATATAAAACATTTTATAATAGAAGTTATACACCATCTAATTCTGTTCCAACTAATTTACTACCGATACTTGGAGATAATTTGGGTTGGGAATTAATTAATCCATTTAGTAGTAGTATTCAAGATTATTTTAGTTCTATAACAGGTTCTGCAGATGTAGGTAAAAAAATAACTGAAAATACTTGGAGAAAAATAATAAACAATCTCGTTTATGTATATAAATCTAAAGGTACACAAAATAGTTTAGATGCTCTTTTAAATATATATGGTTATCCAAGTGATTTAATAAATGTAAATGAATATGGTGGTTCAATTGTTGGTCAAAATCCAACATATGTTGATGATACATATACGACATTTAGTGGTTTTAATAATTTGTCTAATAAAGTATCTTACATTCAAGAAAAACAATTACATACTATGATGGATTATAGTGTAAATTCAAATCCATTAAAAATTGACTATCAACAAAATGATGCATCAGGTAGTGTGATTGAATTTAATATGATACCTAATACAACTGCAACAACTATGTCAATTATAGAAGCTAGTGGAAGTCAAGTTGGTGAAACAAGATGGCATTTACATTATGAGCCATTTCCTGGTAATACTAATCGTGGTAGATTGGTAACAAGAATTAATCATGGACAACAATATACATCTTCTATCTATTTTAATGATGGTATTAATAATGCTTTTTCTTGTAGTACTGATTATTTTGATATTGGTAATGATAGAATGTTTAATGTACATTTTAGTTTAAATGGTGGTGTAAATGAGAATGGTCCTAATATATATGTTTTATCTAAAAATGAGTTAGGAGAAATTGATTTATTTACAACAGCTAGTTTTGATTTAACTGAAATTTTGTCCACACATGTACCTCCATAT
>CEOT01003784.1_pt1 | contig 10064 bp, 8 predicted proteins | sample 530671 | NCBI WGS metagenome assembly CEOT01 (sample SAMEA2620852, study PRJEB7988) | marine metagenome | isolation source: saline water (ENVO:00002010), including | reverse complement strand
AAAGTGGACGGCTTTTGGTGTGCATCCTGCGGAGCCGCACAAGGCATGTCCTCTGTCTGCGGGCAACGAGGGCGAACTGATAATTGATAAAGGTGAGAACCTTTAGTATGAATATATTTATTATCGCAATCGTGATGTTTTTTGGAGATCCAAACCGCCCGGCATGGCTAGATGATTCAGTAGAGATACAAGCCCATGATGGCGTTCCTCTGCGTTTTACAACTCAAGAAAAATGCCTTACTTACGTGGATACACATCTAAGTAAACTGAGGGAGTTTGGTAAGGCGCAGTATCCAGATGCAGTCACAGTAAAAAGTATATACTGTGTAGAGAGAAAAGTGCTATGATTATTAATTGGTTAAAAAAGATATGGGGCGGGCAAAAGAAAAGCCGAGACCTTTCGGTGCATCGGCTGCATACATTGAAGTATGAAGATCTCTGCATGTAGTCAGTCGTTTATTTGTTTCAATAAACGCATTATCTCACGTCGTTCATAAGCAGAGTACGTGCGCCAGTTCGTGATGTGCTCTAAGCTGCGCTTGCACGTCAGGCACTGATCCGTCTTAGGGCAGTAGTTGCAAACCCCTTTGCACGGAGTCACTCTAAAAATAACTCCATCTCTGCTCGTCGCCTGAGAACCAGGCCGCGTAGTCGCTTTCCCCCGGCGAACACCCAGCGGCCAAATTCTCGTGCGGCACCATCGTAGTCGCCGCGATTTAGTTTTTTACGCAAAGTGGAACACTCCAGGGAACCACTGCCTAAGTTGAAGCAGAATGACACTAGCGCCGCATACTGCTCGTCGCTAAGTTCCGTGTTAATTAGTTGAATAACCGATCTCTCACAGATCTTGAGGTCGCGCCTCAGCAGGTCGGTGCCCTGCTCCTTGGTCACGGCAGGGTGGCTCATGGTAACGCGCTTGCCGTCCAGCCCCCAGATTGCCCCCCACGCAATAGTGGGATGTGCCGCCGGGCACATGTAAGGCGTAGCAGACCAGCCCTCGAAGTGTTTGATTAGGTCGAGGCCGCAGTCGGGCGTAGGCCGCCGAGACATTACTTACGCGCCAGGGTACGTGACCCAAACCAGAACGCGACGATAGCACTGAAGATGCCGGCGGTCTCTTCATCCCATAGCAGCGAGATGGCGGTCACAGGATCTTGATGGTCGTATGCGATAGCTGCATACAAGGCGGCGCCTTTCACGATAGCGAACACCGCAAAGAATAAGTACGTGAGTATCGGACGGACTGAAGCGCGTAAGCTACCCACCCAGCCATCGTTTTTCATTTTGCTGGCATGCTTGTAGATCGCCTTGCTCTCGGCGATATCGGCCTGCACATTTAGTTGCTCTAGCTTCTGCGTGTGCCGCATTTCCGCCATCTTAATCTGGCGGTCCATGATCTCTAGCTCTTGCTTCCGGTCCTGCCAATCTTGGAACATGTCGAACACGCGCGGAAGCAGACTCGTGCCGAACCCGATTAGCGAGCCGATTATTGTAATCATTGTGGGTCTCTCAGTTGTATTTTAGAGCCTTGTTTTGATAGCTCACGAATTTTGTCATAAGTTTCTAATGCTGTTTCGTCTGCCGCCTCTTTTGTTTCCATTAGAGTTTTGGCTTTGATACGCTGTTTGCCCGTATCTTCTAGGTCATCGAAATGCCGCAACACTAATGCTGTTGCGTACTCTTTGGAATGTGTTTGTATAGCCCTGATTTTTTCTTTGATATATTCGGTGCTGTACGTGCCGTCCTCATGTCCTTCCTGCACAAAAAAATTCCGTAATTGATTTGCCATGTGCGTGCCTTGAATTTTAGATCTGTAGTAATATTGTTTAGCATTAAGGCGTATTTTTACGCCTTGGTTTGTCACAATATCTCGATCTACTCGCACGTCGTTAAAGCCATATCTAATCAATTCGTGCGATAAAAAGGCAAGCTCATCGATATCCTTTCGCTCGTCACCCGACTCATCGGTAACTAGACGCAGAGGCGGATTTGCCCCTGTCCTAGTAACCGGCACTCCAATTGGGATCGGAATGTCCCGTGGTCTCTCTCGACCAAACTGATCGACTTTTGGGAATAGATCACCGACAAGGGCTGTTTGCACGCCGGGAAAGCGACGAGTTGCTAAAACAAGAACTTTTTCCATCGTGCCTTGGAAAATAGATTCTTCTCTGACTGCTGCGTTAGCAAACATATTAGCGTCATATGCGGCAAAAGCATCGCGACGTAATTTTACCCTCTCGTCTAACGAAAACTTTTTATAGTACTCGTCTTTATTTTGCATTTCCTTAGATGTTAAATTGATCGCCTCAGCCGCGCGACTGACTAGCGTCGAAAACGGGACCATGCCGCTGGCCGCATTACCAACAATTTTAGCTAGCTGTTCACCTGCGTAACTTAATTTATCCTCAACGTATGGATTGCCGAAAATATTTGCGACTTCTGACAGCGACTGTAGGAACAATCGGTCTGACATGAGTGTGGCCGTTGTTTTGTACAAACTGTGTGCCATGGATGCTATGCGTTTTCCAGCATCTTGCCGTTCGGCCTCAGTCAAATTAGGGTCGTTTAAAAATTGATAATAGGATCTGTAGATGTTTGCTCCGAAACCAAGTAGCATTGTTGCCGGGTCGAACCTAGTCATCGTGTAATGCTTGCCCGTTTCTTTATCCACGTAAGCATACGGGCGAAAACCAGTCGTCTGCTGGAGTTGTCTTTGTTTAGGATCAAAATGTTCGCCGCCCGTAATTAAACCTTCTTGAGCAAGATAATACCCTAGAGATAGCACTGCCACACCCGCAGATCGTCGAGCTAACTGCATGTCTCTGGCGGCAGTAGGCCCTTTTAATTCTGCCCGATTACGAGAATTTAAAAGCGCCACCAGCGGCACACGGTCGATGTTATAGATCACTAGATTTACGGGTGTTCGGATGAACGGTGCTAACATGGTGCCTAGTGGCAGAAGCGGGAGTTTGTCCATGATGTTCCGGATACCTGTAATTGATCGATTGACGATAGTATCCTCTTGAAAAACATCTCTACGCATCTCCGCATTTGCGTAATCTAAAAGAGTTTTAGGTGGGCTAGAAACAATTTTGTTCATCAATTGTGCGACCACTTCGCCATTGCCCAGATTTGGATCTAGCATTCTTTCGGTCACTACTGCTGTCGTTCCGTCGCCTAATTTTAGAGTAATAGGCTTACCACTTTCTTGTATTTCTATTCGCATATTACGAATCATTCGGCCTGCGCCCTCATGCAGGGCAGCGTTTTGACTTAGTGATTTAAAAAATGCATCGAATGCACCCATACCTCTGGTGGCGTAACGAGCAACGTAATCTAGAGGATTATTAAATAGCCTTTGCGATCCTCTCTCTACAAACTCGTTAGCGTCCATGTTAAACCGCCTCATCAGCGCCGGGTCTTCAAAGAATGCGGCCTTCATTAGCTTTAAGGCTTTGAACATGTTCGACATACCGGCCATGGTCTCCATTTCTATTTCTTTTAGAGCCATGTTACCTAAGTATTGGTCTGGATTTTTCACGCCTTTTGCTGAGAGATGTGCGTATACGTCTTCTATCTTTGCAAATTTTTGGCCGTACATTTCCTCGAACCGACCGGTATTTAGCATATGATACACCTTAGTTTGTATTTCAGTCGGACCAATAAAAGTGTTTACGGACGATTGGCGAAAATTTGCTGTAACGCGATTAAACGCATCTTCGAAAGTAATTCCAGTGGGGTCATTTGCACGCACTGTGTTTATTGCGGCAGCAATAGGCGTTTCGACTAGATCCCGCATGAGGCGAACGTAGGCGTTTCCAGTAATGTTTACGGCTTGCGTGTCTAGAGCAGACAATATGTTATTGTACCAGTAGCTGCGCATCTTTGTCATAAACGGTACTTTTTCATCGTCTACGCTATACAGCAGCTTCTGCATATCCACATCACTATCGGCTGCCTGTGCAAATTTAGTGATGAATTGTTCTAGATCTTTACCTCCAACATCCATCAGTTTACGGATGTATTCGGCTTTTTCGTCTCCTGTCACTGGTATGTTAAATGAATTGAGCAGACGCCCCGCATTGTTTGCGATGCCGTTGACCGTCTCTTGAATCTTGCGATGAGATAGATACGCTTGGAAAAAACTAGCTTTAGCAGCCGCTATCTGGTAGGCGTCTTCGTGTCCGGTGATAGCGTTTTGCGCATCTTTAGCCATACGCGCTAAGTGAGTGGCAGAGTTTGCGAGGACGCGCCTAGCCGCCACAGCATACACCGCTGCACCTGATAGATCTGGCCCTAGTTCAACGCCAGATATAAAACTGTGCATTTTTAACGGGCTGCCCTCGTCGTTGAGATCTTGTAGTAATGCGAGGAGTTCGTCCTGATTTTCTAAACCAAATAGCGTGGCATTTTCAGACGTAACCATTTGCTCAACGGTCGGAGGCCACTCTTCTCCTCTACGGATCGCAGAGTCTCGGAGCGCTTCCGCAGTGTGTTTAATCAACATCAGCGCTTCGATTTCGCTAGTCTGTACTTTTGTCGCGTTGATAGACCCCAAATACTTAGCTAGTTCTGGTGTGAGCTTTTCTGCGTCATCTAGATATTGGAAAATCTTAGATATGCCGCCGTCTTCCTCCATCATTACAGCGATTTCTTCTAGCTGCTCGATGGTTAAGCTCTCTCCGTATTTAGTCCGAAAATCATCAAATGTATTTTCGTCGATAAACGATTCACTAGGGTCTAGCGTTTGGTTTTCGAGCGCTAACTCGTCCACGTTTTTTTTGATCGTATCGGTGTCAGAGAGTTTTTTAGCCATCGGCGCCAAAACTTTCATGCCGAAAAGAGTAATACCGTACACTGTGCCATCAAAAGTAAGGCCGATTAATAGATCGTCCGCCAACTTTAGAGCGCGGTTTACAAGTTCTGGTTTGTCGGCGTTAAGTTTTAGGTATTCTCCGAGGTCACTAGCTAGCGGATAATCAGCTTCTATCAACAAATTAGCGAAACGAGGCAGGAGCACACCGTCTTCGTTTTCGACGATCTCCATCATCTCTTCTTTGTCAGTGATTATCTGTTCGCCTATCGCTCCCGCTGTGCCGTATTTTGCCGACTCTTTAAGCGCTTTTGGCGTCAGACGGGCTAGTCGCGTGCTCGTGTAATGAATGGGGTTCAACGCAGGCCTGATGAAGCCGTTTGCATACATAGCTTTAGCGAGATCATACATCCTGGTTACTTTAGCCCCTTTGGACAAAGCACTTAGGGCAACGCCCCCTGTTTTGAATGTTAAGAAACCAGCCGGCAGCATTTCTGCCATTTCGAAAACAAGTTGGGCAGCAAGATCTTTTTGATTAATTTGCTTCTTAGTCGCGAAATCTTTACTGAAATATTCTGGGTATGCCTCACGTGGATTTACGCCTGTAGCAAATTCGTATATTTCGAAGATGCCGTTGATCGTCCCGTTTGCACCGGCTTGGAACAAATCTTGCGCTACGTTTTGTGTGTAGTATTTACGTGGGTTTTCGACTGGAACAACCTTCGCATCTTTTTCACCATCGCCACCCACTGGCACGTAGTATGTCGTGCGAGTAACTTGTTCCGGTAGAATGCCTGGCGCAAGACCCTGAGCCATCCTTGTCATTATGCTTTCTAGAGTAAATGGGTCAGGATTAACTTGTCGCATTCTGGGAATGTTCTGAGGCGCATCATCTAAGATCGAACTGAAGTCGCCTATCGTTGTCCCACGATCTGGGCGTGGGGTGGGAATAGGAAAGCGACGCCCCTCTCCTGCTGTGTCAGGATCTATGAAATCGCCCGCAGGATCAGGAACGCCCTCTGGAAATAACGTACCAAAATCCAAAGAGGGCTCGCGGACGCCCTCGTCGCCGGCAGGTGCAGGGGACGGCGCATCTGTGGTGGACGCAGGAGGCGTATCTTCTGATTCCCCTTCACTTTGTAGTAACTTGGTAAAATCTAACGACGGCTCACTCATCACTGGACCCTTTGCCTCAGCATTTGCAATTGGCTCTTCTTATTTGCTAAGTTGTTGATCAAATAATTTACTAGATTTTGCCCCAATATACCCCGGTATCTTGCTTCAAAACCTGCAAAGTCACCGGCCTGGTCGAACTTGGCCAAATCGTTGGTGATAACGTTTCGGATTTTTGCACCCTCCGCGCCGTTTAATTGATCTAAAAGCTTCTTTGCAGTCTCCGCTGTCGCACGTTCTTCAGCACTCAAAGTACTAGATTCTATTCTGTCAGATAGTGGGGCGGCTCGGGTCTTTAATTCATCGCGAAAACTGATAAAAGTCTGCGCAGCAGCATCCCTGTCTAGTGGCTTTGCCGGAGGGCCAAAACTAATTTGGACGTCCGGGTCAATTTTCTTGAGTTGTTTAGCCGTGCCGCCCGTAGCGAAAAACTCAATCGCAGCGGCGCGTGCATCCATCTCATCACCGGATAGAGCGCTATCGTAACCGAGAGTGTCTATAGCTTGCTCCCGTGCTTGATTTAGCAAAGTCCTCGGATCACTCGGCACGCCGAAAAATGAGGCAACAGCGCTACCGAAATCATCCATGTCTCGTGCTGCTTGTGTCTGAGGCCGGTTCACTCTTTGTGCTTTCCTAAACAATTCATTAGTTAGTTTGTTGGCTTTAATGTCACCTTTGTCATAGATGCTAGCATCCATCGGCACTAGCTCGCCCTTCTCGTTTGCAACCCGCAAAAACTTACCGAGCAGCAAAGGATTGTTCGCATACATTTTTCTGTCCGCGCGCGCATCTTTTACAAAATTCTCTACAGAATCTTTGCCGCCCGCTAGAATAGTTTTGATTACGCTTTTATCGAGGCCGGGAGCAACATCCGTAATTTGTTTAATTTGATTTGATACGGTTTTCTTCTCGTCTGCAAGTAGAGCCCTTTGTCTGTCTACATTCTCAGCAATTTTCACGGCTTTCTCACGGATAAAATCTGCCTCTTCTTTGTACCTTTTTCTTTGATTTTCGGCTGCACCAGATAAAAAACCTAAAGCAAATTTTTCTAAAGGGGACATATCGCTTTCCGCGATAGCCATCAAACCACCACCGTTAGCCATCAGCTTGCTCCTCTACACTCATTTGCGGCATCGCCATAATACCTTGTGGTTCTGGTTTCACGAGGGGCTCCTCGTCCATCATTGCCTGTGGCATTTCCGGCTCATCCTGTTGCTCGGCCTCTTGCTCGGCAAAGATCTCCTCCGCAAGCTGTACCTGCACTTCTTCGATCATCGGGTCTAACGGCTGAATGTCTACGCCGGCTTGTTCCCCAACTAATTTAATTAGATCCTGTAGCGGCTCGCGCAGTAAAATAGTTACATCTGGAGTGATTTGGCCAATCTGAAACGCGTTAAATAAGATGCCATCTGCAAGCACTTCCGCTGGCGTGCCTAATTCTAATAGTCTAGCCATGTCACCTAAAATCTCTTGGTCATCTAAGATGCGATTGATAAAAAACAAATACGCATCATTAGGATCGGGGAAGTCTGGCGGGCTCTCCCAAGGGTATGCACCTAGCTCTTTTCCTGCCAGTGATTGACCCGGTATGGGCGCTTCAAATTCATTTAACATCAGTGCGTCCTCTTATTTACGACCGAGATAGCTCTTGTCGTAACTTGTTGATAATGTCCTGATACACGCGGAACGAGACCGTTTCACTTGTTTGTATTTGTTTAGGGGCAGTCTGCGGACGTTTACGACGAGCCAACGCAGTAGTTTTTGCAGCGCCGCCGACAGGCAATAACTCCTCTTCGCCCGTTAATTTTTTAAGATCGTCTCTCATCCCTTAGCCTTTCCCAAAAATTTTGCTACCAAGAAAGCCTAGCCCAGACTTGATTAAGTTACTGCCAGCTTTGGTTCCGGCAAAGTTCGAAAGCATGTTACCAAAAATAGGTAGCGCAAGATCTAAAAAGCCAGGACTACTCGATCTACCGCCTGCCGCTCTCATAGAGGCAATGGCTGTATTGTACGCTCGGTCTTTGTCGTTTTCAGAGGATTCAAACAAATAGTCGGCGTTATCTCGATACACCATCATATAGTTATTAAGTGCTGTGTTCGATCTATTTAAAATATTGACCGCATCGAATTGATTTCGGGCGTTGATTGCGGCAGTGTTTGCGGTATTTACTGCCCGACGCCATACGGCATTAGCTTGTTCAATCGCAATCTTGTTCTGCGTATTAAACATATCTCGCTGATTTTGTAGTGTAGCGTTAAACTGGCTATTACTGTTTTGTGCCTGCGCATTAGCCTGACTGATAGCTGTTCGTTGTGCCGCGTTTTGTAAATTGACTTGCTGTTGCAGTTGAGAAAAAAACTGCTGTGTTTGGTTTACACTAGCTGCGTTAATTTTACGAGCGGCGTTTTCTTCCGATTGGTCTGTAAACAAAGCCTGGACACGATTTTGTGTATTAAGAACCGCTGTCTGTTGTCTAGCTTCTAGATTTTTAATATCGACCGTCAGCAAATTAGCCGCGTTCTGTAACTCTGCCTGTTGCCTATTAGAAAGGTTTTGTTGCGCAAACTGCGCGAAAGTAGAGGCATCTTGCGCCGCGATGGGCAAAGCTGCTTCCATAATAGCTTGAGAAATGCTACGGCCCGCGATACTAGATGCACCTAAACCCCGTGCCGCCATAATTTGCTCTGCTTTACGGACAGACGCAGACGCCCACGCAGGGACTTGATCCCCTTCAAAATCTCTCATCAACTGGCCTAGCTGTCCTCGGACAGTTGCCTGCTCTTCGACCTGCGCCTGTTGAGCCTGCACCATACGAATATCGCGCGCAACTTGCTCGGCCTGCATATTTTGTTGTTGCACTTTGTTAAAAGCAGTGGTCGCGTTGTATTCTTTTGCGGCTTTTTCGGCGACCCGTGTTGCGTCCTGTGCTTGAGCTAAAGCGGTGCTCACGGCTTCCTGTTGGTTAAGTTGGAACTGGTTGGGGTCAACCGTCGTGCCAGGTGCCTGTGCATCTAGCAGCGCGGGGTCATACGTTGCGCCCTCGGGCATGGTCCCGGCCGGGTCGTCGATGATATCTTTTGTTTGACCTAGCGCAGTTTGAAAACCAAACGGATCTACCAGGCCCCGACGCCCTGCATCGTCCGTGACAAAGTTGCTGACCAGTTGGTCGCGCATGTCGCCCTGGAAGCCCTTCTCACGGGCGTCTGCACGAGTGGTTAGCTGTTCACTGGTCACACCAGTGTTCACGCCCTCAAGGCCAAGACGCCGGTCGGTAATCTCGCCACCTGCTAGATCCTCACGGATGTCGTAGTACTGCTGGTTTGTGGTGGCATCCACTTTGACGATAGGGTTGCCGTCGGCGTCTGTCTCGACAAAACGAGATAGATTATCTTGTGTGATACCAGTCGGTAACGACGCAGCGGTCGCCTCGGCCTGTTGCGTCGCAGCCGTTGTGAGATCAGTGAGTTGCTGCTGGAGATCTGCCAACTCCTGCTGTTCAAAAGGAGCGAGTCCTCCTTCTTCTCCGCTTGCCTTTTCTTGTAGGAGCAGAATTTTGCCGCGTATTTGCTCTTCGGTCATATCAGTTAACTTTCGTTAAATACCTAGCTGTGCCATTAAACCGGCTTGCTGCGCTTGCAGTTGTTGCAGTTGCGTCACCAAATCACGCGGGTCTTGCGCCTGCGGGCCGAGTGGCGAGACCGGCGCGGGCACGCCTTGAGCCGGCGGACGGAAGCCTTGCTGTGCGGCCTGGGCAGTCTGTGCTGCAATCTGCGGACCAGCAGTCGGCGCAACGCCCGTGGCCATCTGCATCATGCCGCGTGGGGTGGCGGCAAGGCGCTGGGCAGCCTGTGCCTCGGCTACGCGGTTGGCCTGCTGACCGACGCCAGCCACCTGACGTTGGAGTTGCTCACGTCCTGTCTGGCCAGCCTGTGCAGCGAGGGTACGCTGACGCTGTGCTTCGCGCTGATACGCGTCTGATGCCCGTTGTAAGGCGGTAAGGTCTGCACCGACATTGGTGATCTCGCCGGTCAAGCGGTCTACGCCGCCACCGATTTCCCGACCAAGCCGGTCTTGCCC
>CEOT01021467.1_pt1 | contig 10072 bp, 14 predicted proteins | sample 530671 | NCBI WGS metagenome assembly CEOT01 (sample SAMEA2620852, study PRJEB7988) | marine metagenome | isolation source: saline water (ENVO:00002010), including | reverse complement strand
TACTAATTTAGAAGCAACGTTTAATCTTTTATTAAGACAAGCGCAATCTAATAGTGTACCACAGGATAAGATGCCAACAAAAATTCTCATTTTATCTGATATGGAATTTGATCAAGCGACTGGTAATGACTGGGATAGAGTCCCTGATTTTAACCCGTCAGCGATTGAAATGATCCGTAAGGATTATGAACAAGCAGGTTATAAAATGCCTGGCATAATCTTCTGGAATATCAACTCACGAGGTGATAATTTTCCAGTGAAGAAAGATGAGTTAAATACTGCTTTGGTTTCGGGATTTAGCCCATCCATATTGAAATCTATCCTATCCGCTAAGGATATTACTCCTTATAGTGTTATGATGGAAACAATAGATGGTGTTAGATACCGACCAATAACAGTATAGTTCTTTGAAAATAATGGTATAAAAGGAATCATTGCAGCAACCTTTAAAAAACTCAACAATGATGACGAGAAAGGTGTAATGGTAACCTTCTAACCAGAAGTTATTAAACCGTTTAGGCGGGGGACATAACGAGTGTTAGTAAAAACTGTTAAACAGATTCCGCATACCAATTAAATGTAAACGAATGATTTACTGCAAACAAATCTTTAAATTCAAAGCTGAAAACCGAGGTTTTATTATCCCTTTACCCAAAATCAATAAAGGGATCAACCATAGGGGAGGTTTAAACAGGGAATTTCCCTACCTTGAGGTTGTAAAACATACCTTTTGTTTTGTCACAAATAAAAAAAGACATTCAGTGGGACTGAGTTACCAAGTCTACCGTAGGGACGGCCATTACGTTAAATAAAAGCCGAATCATCATTCCGACATTATAAAGAGGATATTTTTTTAAGTATCCTCTTTTTTTTTTGTGATATATTTATATGGTATGAAAGTAATTGTTACAGAGTCACAATTTAGGAAAATTTTAAATGAATCTGAGTGGGAAGGTAAATCTGTTGGTATTACATATATTATGAATAATGCTTTTAACTATATGAATGATGAGAGTAAGAAGACAGTAAAGGGGATACTTCCTAAAATACCCATTATTAAAAGTGTCATACCAGAACTAGATAGTAATCGTCAAAAAATCGCAAATATAATGACACAACAAGGATTTAGTGGGGATCAGATTTCAGAATATAATTTAGGTATAAAACCAAATGACTTAAAAATATATAGAAATGCTGCCGAAACAGTATATAATAGTTCTACCACCCAAACTTTTATTAATAATATTATTACACAAGTTGTTAATAATTTATCCCCAAAACAATATATAATTTTAAAAGGTTTATGGGCGATTAAATCCCAAACCACCCTAAAAGAAAATATAACTAAAGCCATTCAAAAAATTGCACATCTGGATACGTTTAAAATCCAAAATCCCACAACAAAAACTTATTCCCCAACTTTAAATAGGACATTTATAGAATTTGAAAAAATGGGTGATCCTGTTTTTGATGACACAATTTTAGTAGATTCAATTTATGATACAATAAATGAATTATTATAAGTATCCTCTTTTTTTTTATACCTATAGGTATTATATTAATAAAAAAAAACATTATGGGAAAATTTGATGAAATAATTAATTCTACTAAACCTACTTTAGTAGACTTTTATGCAACTTGGTGTGGACCATGTAAAATGATGAATCCATTATTAGAACAAGTTTCTTCGGAATTAGGAGAAGAGGCTAAAGTTATTAAAGTAGATATTGATAAAAATAAAGAATTTGCAAGAAATTATGCAATTAGAAGTGTGCCTACATTAATGGTGTTTAAGGAAGGTAGAGTAGTATGGAGACAAAGTGGTGTCCCACCCAAAGGGTTAATTGTGGAAAACGTTAAAAAACATATTTAAACATTTACAGTTCCCTGAATTTTACGTAAAATTATATTATTAATAACAAAGAAATATAAAAAATATGTAAATGAAAATCGTTACTAAAAATTATTCACTACAAAATGGGGTTAGATCCTATTTAGTGTACTTAACTGATCACAATGACAATTCTTTAGAGTGTTATGATATTAAAGGAGATAAAGAGAGAATTTCTAAAGAAAATGAATTAAGTGAAAAATATAATTTAGGTGATGAAGATTTACAATATATTTCTTTAGAAGAATTTAAAACACAAGAAGATCCTACTGATACTCCTTTAATCTTAGTATTTTATTTGGATAGGGGTACTTTTGCTAACCCAGAACTCATTAAACAATATGGTGATAATGTGAGGTTGTATTTGGAGGAGCGAGGTGATAATGTAAGATTATTTTTTATGGCAACGGATGGTGAAGAAAAAATAGTTTGTATCAACCCCTTATATATTAAAGACGAAGGAGAATTTGAAAAATTAAATACACTAGTACATCAATTAGAAGAACAATTTCAAGTAGGGGTTAAGGCCGAGTAACCCTTCGATATATCTTTTCTTTTTTCCAACCAGTTTTTTCAATAATCATTTTATAGGTGTCGGTTTTCCCTAAATTAATCTTACCTGTAAACATAATATGTTTAATACCATTATGATTAATAAATTCTCTTAACGTTTCAAATAATCGTTTAGCGTCTGCCGGACATTTACATAAAACAACATCAAAGTCATTGTCTTGATGGATTAGTAATTTATTTTCTATATAATTAACTTGTTTGACAATGATACTAGTATGTTTTCTGAGTAATATAGATTTAATGATTTCGATAGAAGTTAGACGTGTTTTAAATCCAAACACAGTAAATTTTTCTTCGTAGTAGTAAGGTGCTTTATGTAAAATTGTCCACTTTTTATTTTTATCTTCTATTTCTATTGTCCTTCCCATTTCATCTCTTCCCACAAAAGGTAAATCATTTTCCTCCCATTTTTTCATAAGGATTATTTCATATTCTATCGGTTTGGTTTTAAGGTATGCCGAAGTTTTTTTTGGGCATAATACAACGTTTTTATCTTTTAAAGAAAAATATTTCCTTTTAATAGAAGAGAGATGTTCACTTTCATGCACAATTTTTTTCTTTTTACCGTTAGAAGTAATTATTATTCTGTATTGCATACCTTTATTTTTATATAAATAATAGTTATTTATTATAAATAAATAAAGATTAACAATGACGAAGGATTTGTATGATATATTGGGTGTAGATAAAAATGTAGATGATTCTACACTAAAAAAAGCGTATAGGAAGCTTTCAAAAAAGTATCATCCCGATGTTAACCCTGATGACCCAACTGCAGAAGAAAAATTTAAAGAAATTTCTCACGCCTATACTATTTTATCTGACAAACAAAAACGCCAAAATTATGATATGTATGGGTCAGCGGATGGTCAATCTAACCCATTTGGTGGGGGTAATATGAACATGGACGATATTATTAATTCGTTTTTTGGGGGTAATCCCTTTGGTAATAGGGGGAGAAAACAAATGAAAAAGGGATCTGATATTAGAGTAAATATAAAATTAGAATTAGAAGATATTTTTACTGGTACCCATAAAAAGATTAAATATAAAAGAAATGGTGAATGTAAACCATGTAATAATAGTGGCGGGAAAACCCAACGATGCGTTACTTGTAACGGTGCAGGTGTAATAAATCAAATCCAAAACACACCTTTTGGTAGAATAAGAAATACGGTACATTGTGGTAAATGTGCAGGTAAAGGAAATATTATTATTAATCCTTGTAAAACATGTGGAGGAAATGGGACACTTTTGAGTGAAGAAACTTTAGAATTTGATATCCCTGCGGGAATATTAGATGGGGAATCTTTAGTAGTAAAAGGAAAAGGTAATGCTATTCCACAAGGTATCAATGGGGATTTAATTATTAATATTGTAGAAGTTTCTCATCCCACCTTTAAAAGGAAAGGAGTAGATTTACATGTACGATTACCTTTAACTTATAAAGAAATAGTATTAGGCACACCTAAAGAAGTGGAAACAATTGATGGTAAGATACGTATTAAAATTAAAGAGGGAACAGAAATAGGACATATACTTCGAGTCCCTAAAAAAGGATTAAAAAGACAAAACCAACAAGGAGATATGTTAATAGAAATATGGTTAGATGTACCTAAAAACATAAGTGAGGAAGAAAAAGAAATAATTAACCAGTTAAAAAATTGATTTTTTGATTATTATGTAGTATTTTTAAATAAAATAATCAATTTATTAAATTTATAAAAAATGGCAAAATTTGAAGAAGTCTATCAAGAGACACTAGATGAGTTTCAAACTCAGATAAGACAAAGTAATATTCCTGAATTTATTAACATCAAAATACTTTCAAATAATACTATTAAAGACTTTGGGACAGTAACCAAAGCACAAGACATAGTTAAATTTATGACAGATTATGATGTTATAATTCAAATAAACGAACCGATTTTTGATAAATTAGAAAACGAACAAAAAGAATATGTGGTTAAAGATTTATTAGCGAGAATAGTTTATGAATTAGATAAAGATAAATTAACAATATCGCAACCAGATGTAACAACATTTAGTGGTGTTTTAAGACAATATAGTATTGATCACTATATGAGTATAAAAGAAAGTATAGTTACTTTATTAGAACAAAAGAAAATTGAGGAAGATCAAGCCAAAATCAATAATAAGAAAAATAAATCATTAGTATGAGATATTTATAGTTATGGGGGATTAGCTCAGATGGCTAGAGCGCCTGCCTTGCACGCAGGAGGTCATCGGTTCGACTCCGATATCCTCCACAACTTAAATAAAGTTATAAAAAAAGATGAAAAATAACAATAAACCTTCCTATTTAAAATGGTTATTTACCGAACATAAAAGAGGTAAAATTAAAGTATTACTTACATTATTAGGTATTGTTCAGATTATATGGGCAACCCCACAAATAATGGAGGAATATAATGGTGGACATATCCCTTTACTACCAGTCATATTAACTTTTATGGCGATGTATGGGTTTGTAATCGGAATGATATACCAACCTTTTAATATTTATGTGAAATTAAAAAACCAAAAGTTTTGGGAAAAATAAAAAAAAATTAAAAAAATAAAATGTTAGTTAAACTAGAATACATTTGGTTGGATGGATACCAACCAGAGTCTAACTTAAGAAGTAAGACAAAAATATGGAATTTTGATCCAACCGTTAATCCTAAATATAATACTTTAAGGGAAAATGGTCCTTGTCCTGAAGAATTACCTACATGGTCATTCGATGGATCTTCCACTCGTCAAGCGGAAGGTAACTTTTCTGATTGTTTATTACAACCAGTAAGGGTAATTGCCGACCCTCAACGTCAACAAGCATTTTTAGTATTATGTGAAGTATTAAATCCAGATGGTACACCACATGTATCCAATACTCGTCATTTATTAGGTAATGAAGAGGAATATTGGTTCGGTTTTGAACAAGAATATACATTAATTAAAGATGGTAAACCATTAGGTTTTCCTAAAGATGGTAATCCAGACCCTCAAGGGTTGTATTATTGTTCAGTAGGTACTAGGAATGTAAATGGAAGAAATTTAGCGGAAGAACATTTAAATACATGTTTGTCTGCAGGTTTAAAACTAACAGGAATCAATGCGGAAGTATTGTTAGGTCAGTGGGAATACCAAATACTAGGTAAAGGATGTAAAAGGGCTAGTGATGATTTGTGGTTAACTAGGTATTTATTACATCGTATTTGTGAGAAATATGACGTACACGTAGAATTCCACCCTAAACCTGTATTAGGGGATTGGAATGGTAGTGGATTACATACTAATTTTTCTAATAATAGAATGAGAGAAGAAGGGGGTAAAGAATATTTCACTGCGATATGTGAGAATCTTAACACCACGCACACAACCTTTATTGAAAATTATGGGTCATCTAATGAATTAAGATTAACAGGTGAATATGAAACTGCAAATATTGATACATTTAGTTATGGTGTTTCGGATAGAGGTGCAAGTATTAGAATACCTTTAGGGGTAGTAAACGATGGATGGAAAGGTTATTTAGAAGATAGACGACCTGCATCTAATGCGGATCCTTACTTAATAACAAAGTTATTATCCGAGACTTTAAAAGAAGTGGAATCGGTAGTTACTAATTAAATAATGATAATAAAAGAGTGAAGACAAGAAAAGAATTTGAAGAATATATTTTTAGGGCTTATGGTTTGAGTAGGCACATGAAAAGACCTAGACTCTGTTGGGCAGGAGAAGGTAAAAATAATGTTATTAAACTAGTTAGTTTAAATAAAAACCCAGAACGATTTAAACCCATTTTAAGTGAATGTAAATTTATTAAGTCGGATGCAATCGATAAAGATGGGAATCTATATGAATTAAAAAAATATAGTAAAAACCAACTTAAAAAATATAGACTTTACTCCGAACCAATCATAAAAGTATCCCCAACTAAAAGTAAGTGGGGAAGTGGTGATCCTTTTTATGATAATTTTACTTCGGTTGATGAATATAACTCTTTTATTGAAAATTTATTTAACACTCAATGGTGGGTAAAATACAATCAAATTATTTTAGATAGTATAACTCATTCTAATAGGGGTATATATTGTAAAGATGGATTTTTAAGTCATGAAAATTTAGAATTTAAATGGGTAATTAATAAAGGAGAATATGCACCCATTTTCGAGGGATATCATAGAATATCTATAGTATTCAAATTGAAAGAAGATTTTATTAATTGTGAAGAATTTGAAAAAGTAGATTTTGGTGAGCCTTCTATGAGTATTCTAGAAAAGATTAAAAATATTTTTAATAATACTAAACAGTAAAATAATGAAAAATAGTTATCAATTATACCCTAAATTAAGAATTGATGGTGCTCCTCGTATCATTGAGGAGATTTATATTGCACCATTAGGTCATTTAATGGTGAAATTTTTTAATGAAGAAAAAAAAACTTCTCATACTTACAATTTAGGTTTATGGGAAGATGTCCTCTTACCTGTTATGGAAAATAAAATGGATATACATATCAAAGATTCTGATAAAAATGTTATATTTAAAAAAGATATTTATAGTATAAAAGATCATTGGAAATAACACAAGAAAATTATAAAACATATATTTAAAATTTAAAATAAAAAAAAAGATGGATTATTTAAGTACAGAAGATTATTATGGCGAATTTAAAAATTATGCTATGAAACATTTAGGGATTAGCGGGTTACAATTCCATTATTGGGAAAAATTACAAGATAGATTATATTCCCCTAGTGCGGCACTAACCCCCTATATATTAGAGGAGAGAGAAATGAGAGTAACACAAATGGATATATTCTCAAGATTAATGATGGATAGAATATTGTGGGTTGCGGGTCCAGTTAATGATGGTATGAGTACTGTGGTGCAGGCACAATTATTATTTTTGGATCAAAATAATAATACTGATATTACAATGTATATTGATAGTCCTGGTGGTAGTGTTAAAAGTGGTTTATCTATGATTGATGTAATGAATTACGTACATTCAGAAATTATTACTGTTAATACGGGTATGGCTGCATCTATGGGTTCAGTTTTATTAGGTGCTGGACAGAAAGGAAAAAGATTTTCCCTAAAACATAGTAAAGTAATGTTACATCAAGTTAGTTCTGGTGCACAAGGTAATATTCAAGACATTAGAATTACTTTAGCAGAATCAGAAAAATATAATGATATACTTTTTGGTTTGTTAGGTAGTTATTGTGATAAAACCCCCGAACAGGTTAAGGAAGACGCAAGTAGAGATTTATGGTTAACTGCAGATGAAGCGGTAAAATATGGTATTATTGAAGAGGTTATTGAAAAAATGGAAAAATAATCGTATATTTAAAAAAAGATGTTAATTTTAAGTGTAAAATACTTGACATTTTTAGATTAGAGTGTTACCTTAAATAAAAAATAGTAAATGATAAGTTATATTGGTGGAAAGGCACGTATTGGGAAATGGATAGTCCCCTTTATCCCTAGAGATATTGAAACATATGTTGAACCTTTTAGTGGTATGTTTTGGGTATTTTTTAATATGGATTTAAAGAAATACCCTAATCTTAAAACAGTAGTCTACAATGATTTCAATGGATTAAACGCAAATCTATTTGATTGTTGTGCCGAAGATTATGATAAATTATGGGATGAATTAAGTAAATACCCTTGTCAACAATTGGGTGTAGAAAACACACCACCGGAATATGAAAAAATGTTTAAAGAATACCAACAAGAAGTATTCCATAGTAATATTCAAATAACTCAAGAAAATAAATATGAGATTGCTTCTAAGTATGTATATGTATTAACACAGATTTTTTCTGGGTCTAAACCAGAAACCTCCAGTTATACTGACTATAAGGGTAAGTATAGGTGTAAGGTTTTAATTTTTATGGATAAATTAAAAAATCCTAAATATAGAGAACATTTTGACAAAATAACTTTTGTAGAGAATTTAGATTTTCAAGAAGTAATAGAAAAATACGATGGTGATAAAAGTTATTTCTACGTAGACCCACCGTATTGGAAGACTGAGAACTATTATTCTAACCATGATTTTGATAGAAATGATCATGAAAGGTTGGCAGATACTTTAAAAAATATGGAAGGATTATTTTCTTTAAGTTATTATGATTTTACTTTATTAGGTAAATGGTTTCCTAAGCATGATTACGTTTGGGAGAAAAAAGAATTTGCTAAAGCTGCTGCGGCGAAAAGTGGGGTTAAACAAAATATGGGAGAAGAGTTATTGATTATGAATTATGGGGAGAATGACATTAAAAAACCCCAACATGGTGATCAGTTAGATTTATTTTATCACGATTATTTATGATGAAAAGAATTTTTATATTAGGTTTAATTTATATTTTTTTCTTATCTCTTAATGCGTGTAAGAAAATTGATGATTTAGGTTATAGAGTATTTACGATCAAAGAAAATAGACACCGTTCAACTACTGCATATAATACCACTAAGACCAATCATTTAACTTTTAAGGCAATATTTGATTCTTCCGCTATATACCAAACAGATGACCCTGTAAACCAATATGATGTTAATAAACTTTATGGATTAAGTGATTGTGGTTGTGATCATAGTTATTATTCTATGAGATTAGGGTGGAGATGGTTAAATGATAGTTTAGAGGTGTTGTGGTTTAAACATATGCATGGAATTTTCACCTTTGATAAGATAACTACTATAAATCTTAACCAACCTTATGACTATTCTATTACTTTTACCGATAGTAGTTATATAATATGTGTGGGAAATTTATGTGAGGAAACTAAAAGAAGTTGTGATGGTACATACAGAAAATATTATCTTTACCCTTATTTTGGGGGAGACGAAAAAGCACCACATGACATTAAAATAAGAATTAAATGAAATGTCATACTTTTGTCACAAATAGTGAAAATAGTATGGGTGAGATAATAATGAAGTATTTATTAATATAATGATAATAAAGTGGAGATTAAAATCAAAAAAATAGAGACGTTTACAATAGTTCAAAGCACACCTGAATTTACATTTGAGATGGATGAGTTTAGGAAGTGTACACCAGCATTTATTGGTAAAAAACATGAAGAATTTATGGATTACATAACCAATGATATTGATGATATGAAAGAATTTTTGTTAAAAAATGATGATATTCTTTGTAAAACCACAAAAAATTCATTATATTTGTTAGATGTTGTACCAGCGTATCAAATAGAAGAAGATAGTAGAGATGATTATGAAGATAGTTGGTTTGTAATGGAAAAACAATTAGAAGAGAAGGATGGTATCTCTATAAATGTATCATCAGAAGATAGTATAAATTAAAATAGTTTTATGAAAATACCTAAGCGTAAAAAGAAGACTGCACATCAGTTTCTTTTATTCCCTGAAATGATAAAGTCTATTACTAAGATAGAAGAACACCCACCCTTAAATTCTGATACTTTATTATTATCTAAGTTGGAATATTATAATAATCCCGCAGAAAAAAGTAATATTGGGTTAACCACCAATCAAATTTATTGTGGAGATACAGTAGAAACGATGAAAAAATTAAGTAAGAATAGTATAGATTTAATTCTAACTTCA
>CEOT01017313.1_pt1 | contig 10125 bp, 16 predicted proteins | sample 530671 | NCBI WGS metagenome assembly CEOT01 (sample SAMEA2620852, study PRJEB7988) | marine metagenome | isolation source: saline water (ENVO:00002010), including | reverse complement strand
CAGTTCTGTCTACATTGGGAATTTGCGATTCTCCGGCAGATAATATTACATTAACGATAAAACCAGTTGGGTTTTTAGTTAAAAAGTTTTTAATTTGGGTTAACGGAGGTTGTAGTGTCTTTTCTACATCCCATGTGACTCCTCCCCTCTTCCCCTTCATATCATAATGTCCCGCACCAAATACTACTGATTGGTTTATGGAGGGAAGAGTATTAGTTTCTTCAGTTAATAATGGATTTTTATATTCACCATTTTCGTAGATCATTAATCCACGCATTCTTTTTAATTCTTCCGTTAGGGTTAATCTATTTTTCATCTCTTTTTATAAATATAACATAAAGGATAAAAAAAAACCATAATATTAATGAATTAATTTGGTTTTGTCAAATTTTTGCCTTATATTTGTATAAATCAAACAATATGAAAAAGTTAATCACATTATTATTAGTATTAGTAACCTTAAATGGTTATAGTCAGACACCTATCGATTATGATAATTTTGATAGAGAAATTGCGGAATACCATTTGAGGAAGACATTTATACATTTTAGAGATACAATAAGTAAAATGGGGTATGGTAAAGATAGGTTTATTTTATATCCTGAATTAGTGAAAGATAAAAGTTTAGATATACCTATTTGGTCGGATAAAGTTTATGAATTAATCTCTAAACATAATTGTGATATTTTAACTAACATAAAAGACGATGTTTATCATGTAGATAGAGAAAAATGGTGGAAAGATCCTAAAGTACAAAAATTATTTGTAGAAGAAAAATATAAACACATCGAGGATGAAAAAATTAGAGAATCCATAACTGAAGTAGGTTATAGTGAAAATGCTTTATTTACTACTAAAAAATTTACTACTTATGAAGAATTAGCTACCGCCCTAATAAACCAATGGGAAAATTCCTATTATCATAAATGTTTACAAAGAAGAAATATGTTTTGCACCTATTTATATCGTTCCCATAATATAATAGTTAAAGATTTATTTGCGTGTAGCGTAACTTATAACCCATCCACTAAATGTGTACATAGTGTTATAAATTTTATTTAAACATATCTTGTTGGATATCCGCTACTCTTTGTTGGTTGGGATCAATATTTAAAGTGACCCATATATCTCTAATTACATATTCTCCAGTGCCAGAATTACCTGTAATAAATGGTCGAGACCCACTTTCCATTACCCTATAATTATTTTCTTGATTTGAAGTAGTGTTAGTCCATCCTTTGAAAATTAAAGGGGATCCTTGAGGACATTTTATTATCATACCCCCACTAGATATTTCACCTTTTCCATTTGAACTCCCATTCATTGTCCCACCTTTTCTTAGACCAATTTTAAGATTAGGGTCAATTTGTATTAAATGTTTTTCTTTAACAACTATATTACCGTCTTTTTTCGTTGCTGGGATAATCCCTGGTTCATAACCTTCTATTTGACCATCTACATATTTACTCCAATCTAAATAAGTTTCATAAGATTTTTTATCTTCTTCCTCATTATCAGGAGTTGGTGTAACATCATTATTAGGTATAGTATCTTTTATTGTTTTTTCCCACTTAGGAAACTTAATTTGGAATCTTCTATTAGGTGCTGTTTCTTCGTGTGTTGGACTACTAGTATTAGTCCACCCCGCATCTGCAAATAAAGTTGTTTCTCCATTACCCACACCCTTTAGTAAACCTTTTAATTCTGGTATTTCATCAGATAATAGTTTTACCATTTTATCTGCCCGCGCTTGAGATAAACATCTGTTATAATCTCCTCTTAAAATACCATCTTCATCTTTACACCCACTAAATTTACCAGTTATTGAGACATTAGGGTCATTATCTCTGGAAGCGTACCCATTTAAAATAATAGGTGAATTTTTTTTCAAAAATTCTATATATTCTCCCCATTGAGGTCCATAAGTTTCTTTATTTTTATTCCATTCAGACACAAATTTTCTAAAATTAATATTCCCAACATCTGTTAACTCGGTTTTATCAAATATAAATGGATCACTTATATCTAATGTTAATTCTAAACTTACTGTTTTTTCTTTTGGTGGTGGTGGTGTTGGCGGTGGTGTTCCTCCCCCTAACAAACGAGGTGCCTTAGAAGCGAGAGAAATATATAGAATTGAGCGTCGACTCAAAGTATCACCTGAAACAAACTTTCTATTTCTGAATCTAGCAAATTTTGGTATTTTTGACATTTTCGATTGCTCAATACCATTAAAGAGTAAATCACCCTTTCTTTTCCTCCCCCAAAATGGAATGGTAGGTGGTACCCAATCTCTACCTTCTTGATCTAATTGACCATTTTTTTGTTCTTTAATATTTTGTTCTGCCAAAACATCATGTGAATTATCCTCATAGGTAAACCCCATAAGTTCTTTCATACGCTTTTGTTGGGAAGTTAGTGGTTTCATAGTAATGGTTTATTTTCTTCGTGATACTGGTTTTCTTGAAACCTTCTTAGGTTGTCTTGATTCTTTAATTGCTTTTCTTTTAGTAGTTTTAACTTCGTTTACTATTTTCTCTATTAGATCAACCATTTCACTTTCAGTTAACCTAATTACTTTTTTATTTTCTTTAGACATTATAAATCTTTTAAATAATATATGTTATTAATTGGATGGGCATAAGATGTCCATTACCATTATATATAATAAATATACTAAAAAAGATAAAAAATATAGGGTATTATTTTATTTTCTTAACATCATAAATGTCAAGTAACTTAAAAGAGTTAATTTTTTTGGTGAGTGCAAAATAAATAATTGCTTCTTGTATACACGTACTTAAACAAGTATTGATAACTTCCCCAGATGTTTTAAGACATAATGCAAATTTATACATTTCTTTTTTTATTTAAAGGTAATAAAAAAATATGGTAAAAACAAATTTACGCAGTTAAATAACCAATACCATCAGGATCAGCTTCAAATGCGTCATATGCTTCTCTATTTTTAGGTGATAGGTTATCTAAGTCAACACCAACTAATACAAAACGAGCTAATGACTCTCTTACTAATATTTCTAATGGTTCAATATTAATTTTAGTAATAGGGTTTTTACTGAAATTCATTACAAAACATTGAGTTAATTTTTCATAACCTTTTAAAGGAACCTCTTTTATTTGGTTATCTGTCATCGTAAGAATTTCTATATCATTTGGTAAGTAATCTGCTGGTGGTATTTTTTCTAACCCACATTGATTGGCTGAAATTCTTGTGGCATTTTTAAACTCTGATAAATCAGGTAATTCAGTCAATGGCATATTACTGAAATCTAAAACATCCATATCTTTATTAAGATAATCAGTAACAACTACACCATCCGTATGTTCCATTAACCATTTAAGGTATCTATTATTTTGTAATGGTCCTTGATCTTCAGATGCTTGTCGTCTTATACTTTCTACACCTTCTTTATAAACTTCATCAGTTATAACGTCTTGGGCTTTCCCACCAAACATTGCAAGATATTTAATATACTTACTATCCATTAATCCAGATCCCTGTCTAATGTCTTGAGTTGCTAACGCCCCTAATTCTTTTTTGAAGAAATCTTTTAATCCACCATATTTACCAACAATCGCTGGTAACTTATCTCTTTCGATACTTCGGTTATTCTTATCATGCAACTGACCAGATTCAAAATGGAATTGTAATGGGAAGGTTCCTTCTCCATCATCACCATCAAATAATTCTTTAGGCATTACTACATAATAATCTGAAAGAGTACCATCTGGTTTAGGATTGTTTTTTCTATAAGAATCAAAATAACTATTTCCTTCTCTACGTGTACACCAAGATGCTAAATTTCCTAATGGTTCACAACTAGATTCTATAGTTTGTGGAGTATAAACTAATACACCTCCATCTCTATACGCTAATTTAGCGTGTCCTAAATCGATATATTTTTTCATTTTATTCCATAAAGGATTACCACCTTCACCATCATCATCATCCGCCCCAATAAATGGACTCACTACTGAATATAAATGAGCTAAATCACTATATTGATTAATATCACTTACATTCTGTGGTGCATTAGGTCTATTAGGTGCACCAGTTTTAAATACTTTTTTCTTTCTTACATTATCAAATACCCCTAAGTATTCATTTGCTTCGGGCAAATCTTCTGTTAAAAATCTAACTGCCTGATCAATATCATTATCTTTAATGTGTCTACCAAACACTTGAATCATCCATTGAACGAATTCTTTTTTCTGTGTAGGATCCGCCTCTACAATATCGTTAAATATTTCTTCGGTAAGCTTAATAGATGTTTTTCCTTTTTTATTAGTAACTACATAAGCAATATCCACACCATCATGTCCTTGAATAGCTTCAATATTAACTTTTTTTCTCATACCCCCTTCTGGGCGCTCTCCATCTTTCTCGTCTTGACCTTCAGTATTATCATCAAGTAATTTTTTATCTATAACATTTTGGGTTTTTAAATATGATACCCTATCCTCTTTAATTAATACTTTAAATTGACTTTCAGTTACTATATATTTCATTTTTTATTTTTTTATATAAATATACGTTAAATCGAATTAATTAACAAATTTAAACGCACTGATTTGGAATTTATTTTTTCCATCACCGATAAAAACACTTTTCTATCATTTTCTTTGTCTGTAATACGGTACTTTATTTCATCAATTAATTTAAATTCACCTATGTTATTTAATTCATCTAAAATACTATCATAGGTTAACCATTGGCGTTTAGTATCTGCGCCTGCACCATTTATTTTTTCAAACACAAACATTTTATAATTATAATCTAATTCTCTCTCTATAGGTAATTTTTCCTTATTCATGCCCCCCTTCCTTTAAATTCTTTTGCCCAATTAGTTTTAGTATCCCTACCAAATTCATGATCTAACCCTTCTGGTCCGTGAGAAATCCAATATTTACTTTTCTTTCCCCATGATGGATTAACTTTACTTGGGTTATAATAATGAGTTGCACCTTCAGTATTATCATTAAAGTTTGCACCTTTTAGTAGAAGTTTAGCATACTTAACTGCATTATCCCAAGAAGGTCTATTCATATATCGTTTATCCTTCATGATTTGGTTTATAGATTTTTCATCTATTTTAACTGGTTGATAAGGATTCCATCCTGAAAATTGTTTATTTTTTAAAACTATATCTAATATACTTCCTTGTCCTGCACTACTTCTATTTGCAATTACATTTGCAATTGCTTTTATTTCTTCTTCATCATTACTATATTTTTCCATTGCTAATGTCATAGCCACTATTTTAACCGGTAAAGATAAAATAGGGGGTGCTTTAAATCCTAACTTACGTAAAACTTGTGAACCAATTTCTATACTTTTTAAGTCTTTATATTGAGTATTAAAAAGTTTACCTATCATTAGTGAAGTTTTATCCCCAAAATCATTATCAGGTTTAAATTTTATTTCATCTGCATATTCAGGAAATTTATCATACAATTTTTGTTGGATTTGTATTAAGGGAGAATCTTTTTTAGATTGCATAAATCCATGTTTGAAAGTGTCAAATCCATACCATAGGTCGTTAAAAGTAATATCATCTCTATTAATAACACCTAAGATATCTTCATTTAGTAATTTATTAAATTGTTCTTCCGTTAATAAAATCTTCATTTTATATAATATTTATAAATAAATATACCGTTTTAATATAACATTTTCAATAATAAGAGTAATGAGGAAACCTTCTAAAAATAAAACTACCACCTATCACCAAAGAAAAAGAAATAGAGTTTTATATCAGATAAGAAAAATTTGTAAATCTAACCCTAAGATTAAACAAAAGATTAAGAAAATAAAAGATATAAATAAAAGACTCTATTATGCACAGGTATGGGAAGTTACTGAGAAACAACCATTATATATTTTAGAAAATTCTGGTAATAGAGGGTGGAAAAATTATCACTTAGATCATATATACCCTATTGCGTTAGGGTATTCACAAGGAATGTCACCCGAAAAAATAGGTAATATAAAAAATTTAAGGTTTATACCTTATCAAGAAAATTTAAATAAGGGGTCTAAATTAACTACCGAATCTAAAAATGCATTAAGAAGAATAAAAAGATTAAAAAAGTAATCTTTTTTCGGGTCGGGGTGGTAAGATTCGAACTTACGACCTCCACGTCCCAAACGTGGCGCGATAACCGGGCTACGCTACACCCCGAATTTTAAACTTTATAAGTATGAAAAAGACTCTGTGCTTCTGCAACTAGTGCGTCTTTTTCTCTTTCTAATGCAGCAATTCTATTTTTTTGATCTTCATTTAAAGTCATTCCTGCAGCTTCTGCCTTAATGTCTGACACTTTACCATCTAATTTATCATGCTTCAATAAAAGAGAATGATATATACCTGCTTTTTCTTCGTTAGTCATAGTTTATTTATTTACAATTCATTATAGTTATTACTTCGTAAAAACACCCACTATCTGTATTTTCGTTGAGTACTTTTACTAATTCATCCATTTTACTTTTTTTATTACTTTCAAAAACCTCACTATTACCATTAGTCATTAAAACGTGAGTTTTTTTACCACTACTGGTAAAAATTTTCTTTATCATGTAACTTTCTTTTTCCATATTAATAATATTAAGTAATATTTTTAATATTTTAAAGAGTATTTTTAATTATCTTGATTTAATCTTCTATGGTATCTTCCTGCAACATTATAAAACATTTCACCTAATTTTGATATATGTTCACCTAATGTATTTAACTTTTCTGCCACATGTAAGGTAAGATCCTCTTTACTCATATCTATCCCTAACCCGTATAATGTCGGTCGGGGCACACCTTTATGAATTGATACTGACGTATCACTCAATAATTTAAAATATTTTAATATTTTTTGTAGAGTATTACTATAACCAATGATTAAATTTTTAAAATCATCATCAACATAGATTTCTTGACTTAACTCTTTTAATCTTTTAATGTCAGATTGGAATTTGTTACCAAAATTAAAAATGGCAGCCATTACATTATCTTTACTTAATTCACCACTTTGTAATCCTTCAATGAATTCCCCTAAAAGATTTACTGTTTCCGAAGTTAAATGTCTTAACTCACCTTGTAAATTACCTGCATGACTTTGCATGGTAAAGATGTCATCATAACCCCCTACTTCTTTTAATACTCTTTTTAATTGACTTTCTTTTAATTTTATTTTCATTAGTTATATTTCTTAATAAATATACTAAATAACGATAAAATTAAGATTCTTTATTGGTATCGTCTACCTCTTCTATATTCATACTACGATTTTTCATTTCTTCCATATACGCAGCAAATCTTTTTTCCATATCTTTTCTCATAGCTTGTTGTTGTGCTTTTATTTTTTCTGTACGAGCTTTAGATTTTTTCTTTTGATTTTTACGATGTCTACTTTTAGGCATAATTTTAACTTTATTTTTTTGTTATATGTTAATAATATTAAATTATTACTGAATAGTCAAATATTTATTAATATGAAAATAAATGAAATATTATTAGAAACTTTAGGGATTCCTTTTCCTAACAGAAGAACAGTTACTATAATTAATGATTTAGGTGAAGAAATTCGAGTAGAATGTGAAATACCTACTACTGATGAAGAGAAAAATCAAGGATTAATGTATAGGGACAATTTAGGTAAAAATAATGGGATGTTTTATGATTACACACATAATGGATTTTGGATGAAAGATGTTCTTATACCATTAGAAATGATTTTTATTGATGGTGATGAGATTGTGGAGATTGTTGATGCTAAACCTAAAGATACTACTATTATTAAACCTTCTTTACCTGCAGATGCCAATTTAGAAGTTAATAAAGATTTTTGTCAACAAAATAATATTAGTGTTGGTAATAAGATTTATAAGTCGTAAATTTCTGGTTTAATTTTCCCAAATTTCCTAACTATTTCCCCAGCTTTAGCGTTAGCTTCATTTTCTATTGGTGATCCATCTGCACCTTCTTCCGCATTCCCACTTAATTCCCCATTTTGGTTTTGTTTATGATGAACCAATTCGTGTGCAATAGATCTTATAATATCTGCTAAGGATCTATTTTTACCCAATACTTTTACCTCATTATCTTTAATATTATAACTTGCCAATGTTTCTACTTCCTCACTATCGTCTGTAATTTCCACACCAAAGTTATTATCTAACTCTAATTCATTTTTAGTAAAATCTACAAAATCTGTAATGGTAGATTCTTCCAGAGGTAATAACTCATCTCTCTTTTCAAAACTAGTAGGTTCGATTTTTATAGAATATTGTTTTTCAATATTCCTTAATATTTTAACCAATAAAGGTCCTACCATTTGTTGGGCTTCCACCTTATCTAACCCATAGAAATGTTCTAATCTATGAAATAACATATCTATCATTTTATCTTCACCCATATTCGTTAAATAATAATCCCCACCAAACAAGTTCGCCACTAAAGGGACTTGATAATAATATTCCGACCCAACTTCTATATGATAATCTGTAGGGACTTGAGCATACCCTTCTGAATCATCTATACTTACCATTAACCCTTGTTCTTCTAACTCTTTTATAACTTCATATGCAATTTCTTCCATTGCCCATGAGTGGGGCATTTGTTTATGTGGTACTACTTTAGTTAGTGGGTTAGTATAACCATCTTTTCTACTATACCCATTTTCATCAAAACCAAATCTATCGGCAGTAAAGTCACTTTCGGAGGTATCTACTTCACTTACTCTCCATCCCCTTCTATCCATTTCTCTCCAATCATTCATAATATCTTCCACATAATCTCTAATAGGGCCATCATCTAATACCTCATCCACTGCATCATAAACTACTTTAACTGGAGTTACCGTAATATCTTTCATTATATTATCATTAATATAATCATAAAATTTTTGTTGTTTAGGATTACTAATTTCTTCTTTTAATATATTTTTAATTAACTTTCTCATCTTTTACCACCCTTATATTCTATAGCATGTCCTTCATTTATTAAAGTTTTTTGTAATGATATATCTCCTAGGGTTTCTACAAATAATTCCCCTAAACATCTACCATACTTCCCAACTCCATGGGATTTTAATATAAATACATTGTTATTTTCATTTAGTATCTCTATAACTCTATCTTTAGCAGCTAATCCACGTTTTTTTTCTTCTAAATCTCTAGTTCTACTTTCGGGAGCATCTATTCCTTGAAATCGTATTCTCACCTTTTTCCACGTATCAAATCCTAAGTCCACCAATGCATCCAACGTATCTCCATCTATAACACGATCCACTTTAGCGTTATACGTATACATTTTTTTCGATTATTCTAATTTTATCGTGTGGTAATAAAACTTTTAAAGTTCTACCATTTTCCCATTTTACCTCTAAGTGTTCTTCAGGTTCTCCTGAAAAAACATGTGAGGATATGTTTTTAACAACACCTTTTGTTCCTTTAGGTATTGCGTTTACTTCATCCTCCATATTAATCATTTCAATGGTATCACCAACCATTGGGTAATCGTCATCATACAAATACCTAGCAAATTTATCTAAAATAGTTAAATAAAAATCTTCATCCTCCAAATAATCTAAACTATAAACACTCTCAATATGTGGTATTACTTCATTATTAAGTATACTCTTAATAGTCTTAAAAGAATACATATAGCCATCACCAAAAAATTCAATTAATCTTTCTTCATTGAATGTATTAACTAAATCATCAAAAATTACATCCTTTAATGATCTTTTTTGTGTTTCTTCTCTTAATATATTTTTAATGATATATTTCATATACTATAAATATATCAAAACATTTAAAATAAGAAATATTAGGGATTGATAATAAAATAAGTTGCTATTCCTGTTGCCATACCTAAAAAGGATCCTCCCGCCGCACTAAAACGTCTTTTAATATTACGTTTATATTTAAATCCTGCCTCATAATCTAAATTAGTGTAATAATCTGGATCCATATGTTTCCTACTTATTTTTTGAGGGAATAAATCAATAGTTATAGTAACGACAAACGGAACTAAAAATTGTTTGGTAGTAGGGGAGTTGCCTCTAAAAAATCTATTATTTTTATAGTCATAAGTTTCCAATACCACAGTA
>CEOT01000743.1_pt1 | contig 10242 bp, 6 predicted proteins | sample 530671 | NCBI WGS metagenome assembly CEOT01 (sample SAMEA2620852, study PRJEB7988) | marine metagenome | isolation source: saline water (ENVO:00002010), including | reverse complement strand
TATCCTGCATTAGTATTGTAAGGACCGTATGGCCCGTTAGGGTTAGGATGAGAAGCAGGGTCCGCCATTCCACTTTCTCTTCTATAACTTCTAGGCCCTGTAGCTGGAGTTGTAGAATTGTCTTGCTCGTGATTTAAATAAGTACTACCTGTAGGCTGTCCATTATTCATCCCTATAACAGAACGCCAATCACTATCTATTGTCTCATAAACAAAAATTGCAGTTCTTCTTGTTTCTGCTGGAGAAATAAGAGGGTCTTGCATTTGAAATAAATCTGAGGTAAAATTACTTCTTTGAAAATTTGTTAAACTACTAAAACCAGAACCATACGCATTTTTAAAATAAACCCTACCGTGATAAAACTCGTTTGCACAACCTATTTTATTTATCTCATCCATATCCTCCTTATGGACAGCATAACTCCAATTATCAGTACGTTGCAAGTTTTGACCAGTACCAGCGGTTGTTTTTGCAAAACCATTTATAGAGGTACTATTGTGTGTAGAACCGCTCCACTCTACCATTCTTCCTATTTCAGCAGCACTTTGGTCAGTTAAAGTTATTGGTCCTGGTGTTGATGGTGCTGAGTTTGCGTCATTTCTCAGTATATTATCAAGCCTTAAGGCTGGATTATATTGTAAGTCGCCATTTGGAAATGTAGTTGAAGTATAGCTAGTTCCATCACTACCGTTAAAAGAAGGAACAAATTCACTTAAACCTGAACTGCTTAATCCACCAGTTTCTGCTCGTAAATGCTTCCATCCACGAACAAAAATCTCAAACACCATTAGTTGACCATTAGCAAGCTCAATTTGAATTTTTCTTTCTCCTGAACCTTCTGGATGTCTATTTTGTATATCGTTTGGGCCCCCGTATTCTAATACTATTTTAAAATAATGATGACCGCTAGGGCCTACAAACCACTGAGTGTTTTGACCCCCAAAAGCATTTAAATCTAAAACAGGACCTCCAGAAGTAATGTCTTCAACACCTACTATATCTTTGTTTGCAGGAAGGTCGCAATACATACGGTAGCTTCCTACTATTTCTGTTCTTATATAAGGATTATTATAACCGTTATCGTCAGCTTGTTCTTGAGACTCAATATAAGCCAAATGACACTGAGCGTTTAATTGATAACTATCTACGATGTTAAGTGGACTGTAGCTTCCTGGCATTTTAAGATAAATTTTTTATAGACTTTTACAAATATACAAAAAAAAGATGAAATAAAGAAGGGATACCGCTAGAATATCCCTTCGTTATAATATATGTAAATTGGTTAAGTTATTTAACCATCTTTTCTACTTTCTTTGTTTTTGTTTCCGTCTTTGGTTCTGCAATGTCTTCTTTAGACATTATTCTTTTTATTCTACTAAAAACAGAAGCTCCTTCGTCATCAAAAGTATATTCTGTAAGAGCATCTACAGAGTCAACCCCTACTGGCACAGTAAATATTAATTCTTTACTGTCTCCCCATACAAATTGTCTTTTACCTTTTATTTCAATCACTATCATACTATCAATAGCATCCATTATAACTTGCTTTCTTTCAATCATAGGATTAGACAATTCTTCCATAAATAATGTTGGATTACTCTTAGCCATAACCATCATGTCATGTTTGATTTCATACATACTTCTATCTACATCAACACCCATAGCTCTAGCATATCCTACCATTTTTTGAGCATCTAGTTTCATTAAACTATCTGTAGCTAAATACTCAACCTCCATATCTTTCATAGACTGTTCAGCGTCAAACTCATTATCAATAACATTAAATAATACTTTTTTGCTTTCAATTCTATTAGGATTTCCTCCATTATGATTTGAAGCTTCTAAATATTTTTTTAAAGTTGCTTGATTGTATTGAACTGGTAAAATACCATTGGTAAAAACAATATCCCCTAAAACTGGTTTTTCTGATGTTTGTTCGTCTTCAAAAATTGATTGCTCTCCAATTGCATAACGAATCATTCTGTTTGTGTTTTTTTCCTCATCATAGATTTCATCTATAGATGGTATCCTTGCTGTTGCTGGGTAATTTTTACCCTGAGTAGCAGGAGCCTCATTCATTTGTGTTAATTGATATATAACACTTTTTTTCTTTTTTGCCATTTTCTAAAATTTAATATAATTAATAAAAAAAAGAAAGGGAGGAGGCTTGTCCTCCCCTTCTTTCAATAACTAAGAGTTTACACTCTTTCTAATAATACGAATCTGTTTGATGCAAATCCTTCAAAACCTCTTTCAGTTCTGTAGTGTAACTGCATGTCATCAGTTTCGTTAGTTGGATTAGCCAATCCAGCAGAACCTGTTAACCAGTGCTCCATCTTTCTTGAGTATCCACCTGCTTCTTTATATCTAACTCTTAAAGAAGGTACAGCCTCTCCAGTCTTAGTATCCTTTCTCATGTCTCCTGGTATTACCATTCCCATTCCTGGGTAGTTGTAACCAGCAGCTCCAAACATTGGAGAGTAGTTGAATACATCATAAGTTTTCTTGTGGAAAGTGTAACCACCTCTAGTGAAAGATTTAAATCCGAATGCAATAGCAATTTCTTCAGCACCATTAAATGCACCGTAAGAAACACCACCACCTGCAAACATTGCAGCAACACCATCGTCAATAGCTAAAGATAAGTCAATACCAGCAAAGATTGTGTTCTCACGAGCACCTCTGTTTTGGTCTAATGTTCTAATCATAGCGTCAAAGTCTGATAGGTTGAATCCAGCTACTTGAGAGTAAGTCTGAGTATTACCTGTTCTAATGAACTCAATAAGTCCTTCAGAACCTGTGATACCCCCGTTTCCGATTGAGTTACCAGCTGGCTGTAAAGCAGCGTTCGTGTTTGTAGCTATTTTACCTTGAAGCATCATAGTTTCACAGTAGTTCATAAAACGTCTATGAGTATCTGCTTCACCTTTTAAATACCAAAGGTATCCTGATTGCCCTGTTGCAGGGTCATCTACTTTGAACCAAGTTTTGTTAGTAGCCTCAGAGCCAGTAACATCAAATGATTCTTTCATAATCATTGTATAGTTATAGTAGTGATTAGAAACAGGAGTAATACCAGTTGGCTGGTTAGTACCCTCTTCCCATTCATTACCTATTATGATTAATCTTTGAGAAGTAGTTGTTGCAGTCCATGCAGCATTGTAAGCAACTAAAGTTGCAGTGTTTGTAGCTGGACGTGCAGTACAAAGAGCTAATTCTCCAAGAGGAGACATTACTACATCACCAACTCTTAAGAACCAGTTACCAGTTGCAGTACCGTCATCAGAATCTGCATTTGCTAAAGTAACAGTTGTACCAGCCTGAACTACAGTAGCCCCTGCTTGTAATCCAAAGTTTTGGTGGATGAAGTCATCCTCATAGTGCTCAAATTTACGTTGAGCAGTTGGAGCGTGTGCCCCGATTGATTCCAAAAGTCCTGTTAAAGATTGGTCTCCGTATCTAGAAACAAAATCTTCAGCAACCTCTGGCATGTGAACATTTAATGTGTTCACGTAGTTTTCTGTGGTCGCAACACGAAACGCACTAGGTATTCCGTTTGCGTATCCAGTACCCGTTGAATATGCCATTTTATTTTATTGTTTTATTCATTAATAATTAATTTAACGACTAGATAATTCTTTATTTATCTGGTCTTGAATGGATAATGGCTTAGTGTTTTCAGTTTTACTTTCTGGAGTATATGATGGATTTTTAATATCCTTAATAACATCTTCTTTTCCCCCCGACTTTCCTTGAGCATATGCACTTCTTACTATTGAATCTACATTGTCTAAAATAGCCATTTCTCTAGCTAGTTTAGATACATTTTCAGACCCATCTTCGTTTACATACCTTTTCCAAAAATCAGGAAGGTTTAAAGTAGTATTTGTCACATACTTCATAGAATCTTCACTAACTTTAAAAGTGTACTTATCTCCCTTATCATTTAAATCAAAATCTACAGCTCCAAAATCTTTTAATGTATCATGAACTTGAGACCTCCATTTTTTCTGATTTTCTTCTATAGCTGCTTTTTCAGCCTCAGTATCTTTTTGAGCTTGAGGAACAGCTGTATCTTTTTGGAATTTAGTTAGCTCTTTATAAGCCTGCGAAGCTTTCTGTTTAAGTTTTATCTTAGACAACTTAACCTCCTTATCCGTATATTCGTCCTCATCTAGCTTATATGAATCTTCGTAAAGAAGACCAATATCTTCAAAACTTAACTCTGGGTTTTGAAACTTCATGTAATTTTTTACAATCTGCTCATCACTCATCTCTTCATAGTTAGCCATTTGAGTACTAAAAAAATCCTCCATTCTACCCCCCTTATTAACATAATCGTTCAGTTTAGCCATCTGTTCGTTAGCAAATTCAACGCTTGGTGTATCTTCTTTAGATAAAGCTGATAATAACTCATCGTAAGTTTTAAATTGACCGTCAGTCTTTTCGCTTAACATGTCATCAAAACTAGCTTGTTGAGTAACAACCTTATCCTCAGTAGGATTATTTTTTTCTTCTTCAGGAGACGAATCTCCTTCTTTCAAAGAACTTTCTTCTGAGGTAACTTCTTCTTTTACTTCTTCTTTTACCTCTTCTTTTACTTCTTCTGTTTTTGTTTCTACTTTTTCAGAAACAGTTTCTTTTGGGGTTTCTTTCTGAGTTTCCTCAGCCTTTGGAGCTTCATCTTCGTTAACTATTTTGGCCCCCAGACCTTTAGCTACTAGCTCCTCAAATCTATCATTCATGTTATTAAATTTAAATTAAACTTTTACAAATATACAAAAATATTTTGAATATTGCAATTATTACCCTACACTTTGGTTCTTACTAAGTCAGAATCATCCTGAGATAAAGATATATGGTCACTCTTTATATTACCTGAATACTCTAACTCGTAGATTCTTCTTTTATGCTCAGCCTGAGCAAATCTTTCTTTCATCTCAAATTCAGCTTGCATTTTTTGAATCTCAGCTTGAGTTTCCATTTGCTTCATTTGAGCGTCAGCTTGTGCTTTTGCTTGGATAGACATTTGCTGCTGTTGTGCGTTAGACTGAGCATTAGCAGCCGCCATTTCTTGTTGCTCTTGCATATACTTTTTACGTCTTAATATTAGCATTTGATTCGCAAGCTTAATATTTCTAATCCCTCTTATAAGTATAGCATCTTCTATTCTAAGCTCCCCTTCTTGTAAAGACACCTGTATGTTTTGTTCTAGTAACGCTTTTTCTTCTTCATCTGGTAAAGGCTCTATCATTATACCATAGTCAGCTAAAGTAACATCTTTTGTAACTTCAATAGCTTTCATACTGAAGTCACCAATAGACTGAATATACCCCTTATAGCTTCCTGAATAATTAACCAAGTCTTGAACTCTTAAAGCTACACTTTTTGCTAAGTTTTTAGTAATACTTAAAAAAGCTTGATTTAACCATCTAGTAGCATTATTAGAAGCAAGTAAAGCCATTTTTTGAACTCCAACTAAAGATTCTTTATCTGGCTGTGAAGCATCTCTAATTTCATTTATACCCGTAACATCTCTTATCATCTGTAAGTTGTATTGATATATAGCTATCAACTCTTGAAGTGCACCCCCTATACCTCCTCTTAATTCTTGAATAGGATTTGGGTTTCCTGGAGTACCATCGTCCATCTGTATTCTATAATATAAATTTCCTGTTTGTTGATATATATCTTGAACTTCTAAAGGAGTAAAAGTTCCCCCATCTCCTTTACCAACATTTTCAATAGCTCCTAGCTCTATAGCAGAACCTTGAGGTTTTACTTTAGATATAAGATGTTGTATTTTTAAATGTGCTAATTGTATTTGGTCTGCAAAAGGAATCATTCTTTCAACCATTCCTTTATTGTTCATGTTTATAATATTAGGAGCGTAAACAGCATAAGGCATTAATGCTTTTGATAAATTACTTTTTGGCCTCACAATATTTTCTGCTACTCCATAGTCAAATATAAAGTCAGTACCAATTATGTATTTTCCTTTATATATCATTTCAACAGCAGAGTTTATTTTTTCTCTTTTGTATCTTGGATTTTTTGGCGGTTTATATTTTGAATCTTTTTTATTTACAGAAAACCCTCCATATCTATTCCCTTTCTTTTCATAATACATAACATCTGTACATTTGAAAACTCCATCAAGAATAGCTACTTTGTAAGTATCATATTCGTTTGTTTCGTAACCGTTATAACTTATACTGTTTAAAGACATTTTACCAGGATTTCCGTGCTTACCTAAAACAGATACAGCAATCTCTTCGTATTCTTCTTCTGAAAATTCATCTCCCGCTAGTCTTTTTAAATCATGAATACTTATATACATAACCTCTCCAGCATACTCCATGTTTCTAAAATCTGGGCTACTTGAATGTGAAGAAACAAAATTAATAGGGTCAACATAACGCATTGTTATTTTTCCGTTTTCAATACCTGTTTTTGCAACTCCTATATCTAAAGCTACTAAATCACGAATAACTCTTTTTCTTATTTCTTCCCAATCATTTAAATAAAAAGTCAATTCAATACCCTGCTCCATAGCAATTTCTGTAGCTTGCTTATAATTAAGTTCCATAAACAAATCAAGCTCTTCTCTACTTTCTGGAAGGTTTTCAAAATCTTTATCAAAAGGAAGCCCTGTTAAACCTGAAGCTTCACGAGCAAAATCTTGCATTGACATTTTTGTTAAAGCGGCATATCTATCTTCGCTTTTTTTATCAACAGAGATTGGGTCTATAGCTGTACATCTAATATTGTAATCTTGATTAGTAAGACCCCCAACTAAAACATCAACAAATTTTGGTATTATAGGAACAATTTCCCAGTTTAAATTAAGATAAGAACTATCTCCATTTGCTCCCACTAATTCTTTGTATTGGTCTACAGATTGCATACCTTCTGCATACTCTCTATATCTTCTGAACCGTTGATTTCTAGTGCTCATAATATTAACACCAGAACCCTCGTCTTCCCATTCTCTATATATTTGTCTCATGTATTGTAGACCATACTCTTTTTCTAACTTCTCTTCTCGTGAAGCTAATGGGTTTGGGAACCCATAATAATTTTTGTTTTTCATTTATATTAATTTAGACATTATTCCTTTATTGCTATATCTTTTTACAAAAGGTTGTGCTTGTTTTATTTCTACTTTTGGTTTTATATGTTTTTGTGACGCAAGCAAGGCAAATCCAGAAGCCATAGTTGCATCAAATTTTGTTCTATTATTTATATCAAATTCTAACCAGTCTTTTAATAGTCTTGTAAAAAAAACTCTTCCTATCTCCCCTTCTTCCGCATTAAACCCAACATAATCATATATGTAGGCCTGTATTGAATCTACAATAGCATTAGCTACTGCTGTACCTGTAGCTGGTATACCAACTTCAGTTTGTTTTTTACTAAATTTAGTGTGTGTTGATTCTGGTCTTGCCATAAGGTATTTTTCATAGCCTCTTCTTTTAAAATATTGGATAAGACCTATCTTGTTATTTTCTACAAGAATCGGACACCCATAATAAACACACTGCATTAACATATGCTCAAAAAACATTTCTGCTTTTGGAGGTCTATGTATATATTCCGAAACAAACATATGCGAATTGTCTTGGTCATGGACATCTAGCTTTTTAAAAACATAAGATGCTGCATCAGACCTTCTACCGTCAGTAGTAGTATCATGGTCAAAAGGGTCACAACCAGATACAATATGCAATTCGTTTCCAGGAAACTTTCCTGAACGTTTTATTTCCACTTTATTACTTTCTTCTTTTTTTGGCAGCCAAACAACATTCCAATTTCCTTTTCTATCTGGAATCCATATAACTTCTGAGTCTTTTTTTCCATTTTTCCAAATAAAATTTCCTCTTGTTACCATATTTTCTCCCGAACCTTCTATATAGTCTATTTGTTGATAAATTCTTTCTGAATCAAACAAACAATCGTCCGTACTAACCCTAAAAGCTTCTTCAGGGGTGAAAGGAAATTGTCTTTTGTATTCAGCAAGTTTATTAGTATCATTTTTAAAACTTTCTCTTATACCATCTAAATACTGTTTACTTCCTATTGTTATTTTATCCCCGTACTTATCATAAACTATTTTTTTAGGATTATTTACAATACTATTTCCGTATTCATCTATAAATCCTTCAAAACCATCATAAGCTGGAGTAAAATATCTAAACAATCCAGACTTAGTTCTGTTAACTCCAGGTATCATATCTTCTTGGTCTGAATCATCCCATATATCCTTAAATGCTTTTCCTCCTGACTCCATTTCATTAACAGTTGAAGGTAAAAACGCTTTTCCAATTATTCTAATACCCTCAGATAAAGCAGGTTTTACAATTTGCCAGTTTTTAGAAACATCTGCCTCTAACCACTTACCACCCTCATCAGAAACAAAAGTTTTTAACTTTTCTCCATCATAAGAATTATTTTTGGTATTCCTCCAATCTATTTGACTGTCTAAAGCTTCTGACCTTTTTACCTTAACATTATTTTTAGTAATTTTTTCTCCAGGCTTCTTAAATGATAAAACCGTTTTAGGAGAATCTGTACCTTCAATAATTGGCTGAAAAAAATCAGGCAACTTTCTAAACATAAACACAACCTTGTCAAAGAGCTTTTTAGCATCCGCACCCGTTTTACTCATAATTCCACCATTGGAATTATAGGATAGAGTTATATCATGCATAACTATTGCTGCAGCTTTCCAAGAAGCCCCTTGCCTTCTATGTTTTGGCATTATTAATCCGTAACAATTAGGATTACTTCTTACACTATCCCAAACATAAAAAAACCTCCTGTCTCTATCCCAGTAGTCTGGGTATCCAACATCTATTTTACACCAGTTTAAATAATAATAATGTAAGCCTGTCAAGTAAGTGGCTACACCATTGTTCATAAACCAAACCCCCTCTACTCTTCTTTTAAACTCTTGTTCTATAAACTTTGCTCTTTTAGACTCTGGTAATATTTCCCAATTGTCTGGAAGCTCAGTTCTTTCCCATTTTTGTTTTTTTTTAGGCTTGTTAGAGCCTAGTATAAAACGTTTAGAAGGTTTTTTTGGAATATTAACTGGTATTCCATAAATTTCTTTACTTGACATGGATACAAATATATAAAATTATTTGCATATATACAATGATTTAACTATATTTGCATATACATTCAATCAATTATTAATATAAAAAAAAAATTATGAACTTATTTAGCTTAGGTGTCACGAAATATGGCAACCGAGATTTTACTGGCGAAACAGCTGGTAAAAGAGAAATTGGCTTAAATTCAGAAGCAGTTGTTTACGGATGGTTAAACAATGCTGCTGTTCCAAAAGTGTGCTTGTTATACTACGACAGAGCACAGTCTGCAAGCCCAATTGTAGTAGAAACCGATGAAACAGCATTATCTGCTATTGATGGTTATTCAAATCAATTAAAACAGATGACGGTTGAAACAAAAAATGGAGTGACATACACTTCTACTGTAGAAATGATTATTAATTTAGACAGAGTTATATTAGCTTATGAGGACGCTGCTGAGTCTGAAGATTATTCATTTTGGTATGACAAGTCTAGAACTAACAAGGCTCAGATTGATTCTCCACATGTTGATTTTTTAACAGTTGACGAAGGATTTAGCTCTTTTAGAACTTTATTTATAATGCATTTAGGAGGTAAGGGTTCTTTATTAAACCTAGAGTCTATTAATGTTAACGGAAGGTTGGTTGATTTTGCAGACCAAACTTTTAATGGATTAATTAGAAATGTAAATATATCTACTGTAGAAGAAGATTCAGATGACACTTTAGGAGGGGATACAACTGATAAATGTCACATTACAATGTCTGCTCTTGGTCAAGGATGGCAAAGAGTTATTGTTAATCACAGTTTAACTGACCTTGTGACTAAGAACGAAATAGCATTAACAACGTAATATTAACTTATAAAAACTAGAAAAAATGGCAACATTAACACCAACATTAACATTAACAAGCAAAGACGCTACTAGTGACCCGTTAAGTATTACGGTAACAGACACTTTAACTGTAGATGTTCCAGTTGTGAATACATCTGAAGTTCTCGTATTACACACAGGAGCAACTAATATTTTAACTTCTGCAGCTAATACAGATATAACTTATGTGTATTTGAAAAATGGAGATACTACAAATATTATTACAGTAAAAGCTGATGACGCTACTGCTATTATGGACTTAGGCCCACT
>CEOT01021709.1_pt1 | contig 10264 bp, 7 predicted proteins | sample 530671 | NCBI WGS metagenome assembly CEOT01 (sample SAMEA2620852, study PRJEB7988) | marine metagenome | isolation source: saline water (ENVO:00002010), including | reverse complement strand
ACATCTATCTCCTTCATTAAAACTAGCATCAAACTTAAATTTAATGCCAGTGATAAAGTTTGTAATTAAATCTTTAATAAAGAATCCAAGTCCTAGACTAAGAAATATAGCCATAAGAGGTACAAGAGCATTAGTAAGATCCAAAGATATGCTATTTAACGAATCCATTTAAAATCCTAATGCATTCATTTGTGATACGTAACCACCCTTGGCTCTATTTATATATTCACCCATTTTATATCTAGGATCATCAATTATAGTTTGAAACTTCTTTAATTTATCTGATTGATCTCTAGCTTCAGCTACATTTCTATTATCTGCTGTATCTTCTCCTAAGTATTTAAGAGGAGGTAATACACCCTTTCTTTCAGCTTCTTTATACGATCTACTTATTTCTGCTTTACTATTTCTAGTTCTAAATTTATGCAATTCATCTAATAATTTGTATTCATTTTTTATCTCAGCAGCTACTCTTTCTTTTAAATTATTATAAATAGGTCCAAAAGTTCTATATGCTCTCTGTGCTTCAGGAGACATATCACCTTTGTCACCATTGTATAAATTATCTATTATTTGAAGTTGAATTTTAAATGGTAATGCTTTATACTTTCTAGATTCAACTATAGGCTTTACATATTTCTCAGATTCTTTACCTAACTTTATTTTAAATAATCTAGTGTATTCAGGTATTGAAGATCTTCTAGCTAATTTCCATGAAGGTATACCTAATCTTTCTAATTCTTCTCCTACTGAATCTCTAGGAGCTACAGCTGCTATACCTGATAGTTGTTTTGCAAATGGTGCAGACTGTATTCTTTGTTCCTTACCTGTAACAGATATAGTAGGATCTTCACTTCCTCCAAGCATCCCTTGAGCAGAAGTTCCTCTAAACATCTGTTTAGCAAATTCATTAAATACTCCACGAATAACTTCTCCAGATAATGTATCAGACTCTTCTGAAATAACATTTTGAAAATCTCTGTCGTATGTTTGTCGTGATTCTCTTGATCCAAAAGTTTTAACTAAATCGTCAAAAGCTTTTAATGGACTTAAATAACCTTTAGCAATATATCCTGCAAATGCTCCTACTTCTTCTCCTATTTTTCTATAAGAATTGGGATCATCATCATTACTTAAAGTATCTAAAGTTTTTCTAAGACCACCAACAAATTTAGATATTGGACCTGCTCTATCTGTTTGAAATCCTGTTAATGCTTCTATGCCTTCTCCAACAAAAGTTTTATCTATGGGTTCATCATTTACTACTTTTCTTATAAATTCTCCTATAAAAAGATAGGGAGTTAAAGGAAATAACGGGCCAACATTAATACTATTATTTCCTACTTTAATTTCATCATATCTAGCACCACCAAAATTTTCACGTATTGCCCACGCAGCAGATATAAAAGTTATGCCTTCTACAGTTTCTACTATACCTTTTCTCAAGTCTTCTACATTTTTTAATCTTTTGCCTGCTGCTGCGTCTAATTCATCTAATTCATTTGTTAATTTTTTTAATTGTGTATTAATAAAATTTTTATCGCCTGCACGTTCTTGAATTTGTTTTACTTTTGTAGAGCTAAATTTTTTAATTTTATCTATTTTCTGTTGGATTTGTTTACTTCTATTTGCTGCTTTTTTTATTGCTACGTCATCAAATTTAGCTATTCTACGAGCGTTAACAGCTGCTTTTGCAGCACCAAAACCTAAACCTCTATTTAAATTATATACAATACCATTAAATATAAAGTTAGGAAAAGGTATACCTAATTTTATAGCTGCTGTAGTGTTTGCCCACCTTTGCAGATTGTTTATCATTTTACCACCGATGATTAAATCATCACCTGCATTTCTAGTTTGATATGTTAATTTATAAGCAAACTCCAAAGATTTAGATACCATCGTATCATTCAATAAATTCATTTTATCTTGTCTTATTACATCTTCAATACCTTTAATATCAGGATCTGTAATCTCCCCTCTACGTATTGCAACTTTTATTTGATTATCTAATTCTGTCATAAAGCCTGCTGATTTTATAGCTCTATCTTGCATTCTATTTAGAACATTAGCTTTTTGAGAAACATAGTTTATAGTTTTTAATACATTACCAGCACCAGTTTTTTGATCTAGTGTACTAGCAAAGTAATCATCAAACAGTTTAAATAACTGTCGGTCTGCTTCAGGAAAACTTTTAGATACCATTTGAGCTAATTGCACTGATTCATATGGACTAAGAATGTTTTTTGCAAGTAATGCTACATTTTTATTTGGAACATATGCTGGAACATCTATACCTAAAGCATCTGCTTCTGTTTTTATCATAAATCTATCTACAAAACTTGATAAAGATTCACCTGGTACTCTTAAAGCAGAACCAAAGATATTACGGAAGGTAGTAGCAGGTTGCGTAACCAGAAAAGATCTCCACAAATCTACAGATACGCCAAACTTTCGAGCCATCTGTTTTTCTAACTCTCTTTCTTTTGCTAATGCTTTTAGCATTTGCTTTTGAGATTCAGTTTGATTGGCTTGCATACTACTTAATTTTTTATTAATCTCAGATGTAGGATTTAATAGTTTTGAAATATCTGACTGAGTAGACAATTTACCTGCTGATACTGCTATGTCAGCTTTTAATATATCTATAACTTCATCTATAGATCTTCCACTAGATGCTAATGCTTTATTTACACTATCAGATAATAGTTCTTTATTTTTTTGTCCTATCTCTAGTAGTGTAGCTACTTTTTCAGTAACTCTTTTAGTAGGATCATCTAAAGTAACTTCTATTCGTTTTGCTAATTTAGAGTCAGGCATAGTTTGTTGTATAGATTGCCCTGCATCAAAGACAAACCTTGTTAAGTCTTCATATGCATCTTGTGATAAAGTATTGGTAAATATTTTTTCTATCTCTGCTTCAGATGTTCTAGCATTTCTTAGTAACTGTTTACCATTTTCAATACCTGCTTTATCAAAAAACAATCCATACTCTTCTACAAACTGTTTAAGATAGGTATCTTTATTTTTTAAAGATGTAGCTTTAACTTCATTTAAAGGTACTACAATTTGTACCCTACCATCAAAAGTGCCTGTATCAGGATTTTTTGTTTTAGAATACTTTGTAGGAATAAATTCTATAGTAGCTTGACCATCTTCAACATCCATTATTCTACCATACGTACCATAGTTCTCAGCATTTTCGGTTAATAGTGTAGTACCTTTTGTTGGTGACTCTACATATGTACCTATAACATCTGTATCTATATAATTCTCATTTGTATCTGGATTTATTTTTTCTAAAAACGATTGTACATCTTTAGACTGAGCAACTTTATTTTGAGTACTTTTAGCAACTCGACTTGCTTCTGCTTCTTGTGCTATGTCATCTATTCTTCTTGTAGCACTCTGACCTAACTTAGCACCTGCATAACCTAGTGTTCCACCAGATAATCCACCAACAATTCCTTGAAATGCAACATTTCCATAATTGATATCATCTTGATAACCTAGTGCATCTTCACCTTTTATATCCTCTAATAGAAGACCTTGTGTAACACCTATACCACCTTCAGTTAATGCACCTGCTTTTATACCTTGTCTTACAGGATCTGATGCAACTTTCTTTTTAAAAGATTCAGATATTAATTTTTTAATACCTGCTCTACCTACAGTAGATGCAACCACCTTACCTACACCTAAACCAAAAATATTCAAAGGATCTAGTATACCTTTTACACCATATTCTGTAAAAGTTTGAAGTCCTGTTTGTCTTCCAGCAAAATTTTCTAAATCTTCATCTACAGTTTTATATAGTTTACCTAGTTTTTTTCTCTCTTCTTCATCTCTAATATTTTCAACATCATTAGAAAATTTAAGTGCAAGTGCAGTATTAGCTTGAACACCACGATAATCCCCTAAGAAATTTTCTAGTGCATCTTCTCTTGTAGCTGGTGTTTTACCTTGTCTTCTAGAATAGTCAAAAAGAGTATCTACGTACTCTTGATTTTCTAATAACTCTTCAGTTGTCAGTTTATCAGCCATTATACACCTTTATTTTCTTTGTTTGCTATATCTTTTTTGAAATTCATCTTCTAAATCTAAAGCTTTTTTTAATTCTTCACCTTTAAGACCTGATTCTTTTATAGTTTTTATAGCTTCATTTTCACCTTTATTTACCCCACCTTCTAATCCTAAACCTCCAGGTTTAGTTGTTCCTATAACTTTCCAATCGCTTACCTCATCAAATGCATATATAAATTCTATTACTTCCCCTGTTTCTGGTTTTGCTATAATAAAAGTATTATCGTCAGATCCTTTTTTAGCTTCACCCGATTTAATTAATTCTCTAATTTCTTCTTTAGTTCCTAGTTTGTCTTCTAAAGTTTCAGTCTTAGTTAAAATTTGTTTTACTTCTCCTTTATTGTCTTTTAAATTTTTTATATACTCAACTTTAGCTGGAGAATCTAATTTACTGAGATCACTTTTAATATTATTCATAACATCCTTAAATGTTTTTTCAGGGTCTTTAGAAAACTCAGGTAATTTTTCAGCTTGATTTATTGCAAAAGTAATTATATCTTTTGCATCTTTATATAGCTCACCTGAATCTTCAGCACTATATTGTGCATCAGACATGAAAGGCATCAATGTCATAATATCTTGTGCTGTTTTTATTCCTTTTTTATTTTCACCTGCAAATCCAGTTACACTATCTCCTCTTGCATTATAAACAGGTTTTACATTTTCTTCAGCTGCTGCTTTTATATTAGCATCTCTAAGAAGTCTTGTTCTTTCTGTATCAGTTGCAAATCCTACCATTTTAATTCGTTGACTAGTAGGTATTTGAGATTCTTCTGCTTCAGGAGGTAAAGTTCCAGTCATTCCTGCTATTTGTTTTTTAGCATCTGTTTCAGGATCTATTCCTTCAGCAATTCTTTCAAAGATATTACCACGCCGTTTACTTTCTTTTAGTGATAGCTCTCTCATTTGTTTATCAGTTGCATCAACTTTATAATCAGGTAAATCAGCAAAACCTGAAAATGGCATCTTACCTGACTTCATAGACGTAAATAGTTCATTTCTAATAGAACTTCTAATTCTATCATCACTATGTCCTAAAAGTCTTTGTTCTTCATATATTTTTCCTATATACCTTGCTAACTTTGGATCGTTTTTATCTATCTTTATACCACCAGCTACTAATTTATCTATATCACTTTCTATTCCACTATCAGACAATACGCTAAAACCAAACTGTATTTGTTTTCTTTTTGTTTCTTTTAAGTTGTTTAATTTATTTAATCTTCTTTGTCTTTCTTTTTCGTTAGCTGCTTTTGTTTCTTTCAACAATAGGTTTTGTTTTTCTGCATCAGCGTCATATCTATCTTGTATTGCTTCTAATGCACCCAATGTTTGAGCATCATTACCAGATGTAACAGCTAAAGACAAACCTATCTTTGCAAGTTCTGCAAATACTTTTTTAGCACCTTTAGGTATTTCAAACTCTGAAGTTTCAGTTGTTTCTTCTTCTTCCTTTTCAGGTGGAGTCATCATTCCTTTTTGTTCTGTTATAGCCATTATTCTCTCCTACCCATTAATCCTGTATCAGGAACTTCTATTTCTTCTTTAGGTTTTTCTTCAACCTCATCAGTCTTTTCACTAAGTTCCTCTGCTTCTGTATCTTTTGATTCACCTTTAAACTCTTCATATTCCTCTAATAAATCCATAGCTTCATCTAATGTAGGATCAGTTTTTCTTTCAGCTAAAGGAATATACTTAACGCCTGCTTCATCTAACATATCCATCATTTCAGAAAATACAGGACCATATATTAACTGCATTACATCATGTGAATACTTTCCTAATGCCCATCCAGCAAACACAATAGACCTCGCAGTTAACTCTAGAGGTATGTCTAATTTAGAAGCTATAACAATACGTTCAAATGCGTCTGCTGTAGATATAGATGTTAATACATAGTTAAGAGCTTCATCAGGAACTACAAACTGTGGTGGTCTTTCATTAGGTTCAGTGCCTAATTCTTCTGTTAAAGACGCACCAGGAATAGGACCGTCAAACATCTGAGACATTTCTTGATCCATATTTGTTTCATCTTCAGTAGAATCTGCTTCACCACCCAAAGGATTAACTTCCTCTTCAAAAGTATTTGTGTTTTCTTCTTCCATTTCCATAGACATCTTATAGTCCTCTCGCTGATAATCTTCTTTGGATGCCACTCTTTTGTCCAAACAAACTTTGTATTGCTATTTGCTTTTGTATATTCAAAGATGCAGATGCAACAGTAGGAGATGATCTACTAGCTTGCATTTTTGATATGCTTCTAACTGTTCTTAAAGAAGGTGTTCTCATTGTAGGAATTTTTGATTTAGTACCACCACCCAATTTGTTTTTAACAACGGATGTAGCTACACTTCCCAAAACACTTTTAGCTAGTGGGGCAACAAAAGCAAATGCCATTATAATTTCTCCTATTAACTAATTACTGCGTCTACTACAGTACCTAATATTTTTGTTTTTAAAGAACCTTTTTGAATATCTTTAGCTAGTTTTAAATTATTATCAAAAGAAAAAGAAGCTAATGCTAGTTGATCTTTAAACGATCTTTCATTTGTAGACGTAACCCTAGCAAAATTAATTTGATCTCTTTGTTCTTGTAACATATTGTTACGTGCTGTTTGACTTATATTAAATAAGTTACGCACGTTAAACTCATTCTCTGCATTTTGTATTGCAGTGTTTGCAGTATTTATATTACGTCTGTATACTGCATTTGCCTGATCAATTAATATAGAGTTTTTCTGATTGAATTGTTCTCTAGTATTCTGCAAAGTAGAGTTAAACTGTTCTATTGCATTTTCTTGACCAGCATTAAATCTTTCCATAGCATTTGTCTGAGCAGCTTTAAATTGTGCCGTGTTATTAGACAATGATGCAAAGAATTGATCATTCTGTTGTTCATTGGCTGCATTAAATTGTTTTGCTGTATTTACAGCAGCCTGATCTCTAAACAATGACTGCACCCTGTTAGATGTATTTGTTACTCTAGCTTGTTGTTCATTATTAAGATTAGCTAGGTCTAACTGCATAGTCATCTGAGCATTAAGTACTTCTGCTTGTTGTCTATTGTTTAGATTTAATTCTTGCATACTACGATATGTTTGTGCGTCAGCAGCAGCTATAGGTGTAGAAGCTTCCATAGCAGCCTGTACGATAGCAGCTCCAGCCATACTAGATGCACCCATACCTCTAGCAGCCAATCTTTGTTCAGCTAATCTAATAGCACCAGCAGCAAATGCTGGAACCTTACCACCTTCAAACTGAGCCATTAAATTTTCTAATTGACCTTGTACAGTAGCTTCTTTCTCTACTGTTCCTGTTTGTGCTGTAACAACATCTGTTAGTCCTTGTTGTTTTGCTGCAACCATTGCTTCATTTTTAACAGCATCAAAACTTTTATCAGCAGTAAAACTTTTTGCATCTGTTTTAGGTTGTGCTTGTATATCTGCTACTGTACCTGTTTGTGCAGTTATTTGCCCTTGAGTTGGACTAATTGTATATTTTGTTGCATCTAAAAACTCATTAGCTTGTGGTGTTAATGTTTGTAAATCTAAAGTTGTTCCAGTAGGTGCTACAGGTGCGGTTGCTAATTGTGATTCTCTTCCTATAGCAGTTAAATTACCATAAGGATCTACTGTATTAACATTAGTTCCTACTGCTCCTTGAAATGCTTCTAATGCAGGACCACCTGTAAGCGTACTAAACTCACCTTTAAATCCTGTAAGTCTACCTGCTTTTCTAGTATTAAGTGCATTTATTGTATTTTGTAAGGTTGCTAAATCTTGCCCACGTATCTCTTCAATAGAAGGCAATCCACCTCCTGCAAACTCTGCTTTAATTTGACCAGTTGTAGGATCTATAAATTCTGCATCTAAAGATTTTAATATATTACCTTTTTGCACTTCTTCTGTTGGAGGTTGATACGGAGCATTAGGATCAGGTGGAATGTCAGTAAATACTCTAATACCTGTATTAGGATCAATAGTTGCTCTTTGCCCTTCAGGTGCAGGCGCAAAACCAGCATAATTTTCAGGAATACCACCTTGAAATGATCCTGAAAATTCATCAAATCTATTGGTAGGAATAGTAGTAAACTCTCCATCTGTACCTAATGATGGATCAAAATACTCAAGTATTCCTGTATTTGGATTTATTCTAGTTTGCACTGCCATTATAAACTCCTATTAAACTGGCCTGTTATTCATCAGAGATGCATTTCTGGTAAGTAGTTGTTGAATTAAAGCATCTCTTGGGTCAGCTGCCATTGGACCCATTGGACCTACTTGTTGATTACTAGGAGTAGCCCTTGGTGCAGATTGAGCAAACTGAGCTGCTTGTTGCTGTACTGCTGGTTGTTGTTGCTGTTGTCTTTGTTGTGCTATTGCTTCAGCTGCACGATTAGCTTGTTGACCTACGCCTTGAACTTGCGCTGTTAAAGCTGCTTGACCTGCTCTTTGTGTACCTTGAATATCACCACGTTGAGTTGTAGCACCACGTTGATATTGTTCAGCAGCAGTACGAAATGCTCCTAATTGACTACCTAAACCAGATAAATCTCCTGATAGTTGATCTCCAATTCCTGATAAATCTCTACCTAATCCAGATATATCCTGAGTTAGTCCTGTTTGACCAGACATTAATCCAGCCTGACCTGCATACAATCCAGTAGGTTGTTGTGTAACAGTACCGTCTTCACCAGTTACAGCAGCAGTACCTATCTGTTCACCTAATCCTGCCTGTCCTTCTTGCAATGCAACTTGATTTTCAGATAGTGTAGTTTGGCCTCCTGCCAATCCTGCTTGACCTGCAAATAGATCTGTTTGTCCTTCACCAGCAGTTCCAATACCTGACATGATACCTCTTTGACCTGCAAATAAATCTGTTTGTCCTTCACCTGCTTGACCAATACCTGATTGTATATCTGCTGTCTGACCCATTAAAGTATCAGCTTGACCAGTTCCAGCAGTTCCTATACTTGTACCAATACCTCTTACTTGTCCTGCTAAAGGATCTACTACATCTCTTATACCTTGTTGACCTGTAGCTAATCCTTGTGTTTGACCCATTAAAGTATCAGCTTGTCCTGTTCCTGGTGTTCCTATAGCACTAGTAACTGGGGTAAGATCTACAGGATCAGGTGCAGTAAAGGAAAATGTTTGATTACCGCTAGGTGGTGCATTAGTAAAAGTCTGACTTGAAACAGTACCATCAGGATTTGCTATACTAGTAGTAACAGTTCCATCTAAATTTTCTAAATTAGGTACACCTTTTCTGTTTTCATTTTTACCAAACGTATTGAAATGGTCTGCTACGTTAGCGAAATCACCCCTAGATATCGCTAATAAAACATCACGATTTTCTGGTTGGCTTAAAAATTGTGTTTGTTCTTCATCAGAAAACACATAGTCACCATTAGGTAATTGTACTGCCATTTTATTTTCCTCTCTCTAATACCTTATCTAGCTTATCCTCTAACCTATGTAGAGCTTCTGTAACCATACGCATATCTTCTCTTAACTCCTGTTTAGTAGAGTAGTCCTCTCTAGTTCTGTTCAAAAGTATATCTATACGTTTAACCTCTGCCATGAGATTCCTGAACATCCAAATGGCTGGGCCAATCACCAGCGTTAATACTACATTCCAAAAAATTACTGGCGATATCTCGTCCATTAGTCATTAACCTTTCACTATTATTTCTGTTGCAGATATAGCAGTTCCAGCCACAACACTAGGACTATCTGCGCTTGTTCCTAATGTACCATCAGTCTGTACATAATATGTCTGACCTGCTGTTAAACCTGTTTGATCTTTATTTACTGTACCAACCACATCTATTGTAGCTTCTGCTGTATCAGCGTATGTACCACCTGATGCTAATCCTATGTAGTTTTCGGATGATGTTAAATTAGTTGATTCACCTTTATGTACAATAGCTGTACCATAATTAGAGTTTCCTGCATCTTGATAAGCAATGACTGCGCTATTAACATTACTGTCAAAAGATGCCCCAATATAGTTTGTTTCACCAGCATTAAATACAGTTTCTCCACCATAACTAATATCTGTACCAGACACAGTTCCTATATTAATAGTTCCATGATCACTATTACTTCTGTCATTATAAATAGTAATTACTTTGTTAATACTACTGTTAAAAGTAGAAGATATATAATCATCTGTTTCT
>CEOT01021730.1_pt1 | contig 10382 bp, 5 predicted proteins | sample 530671 | NCBI WGS metagenome assembly CEOT01 (sample SAMEA2620852, study PRJEB7988) | marine metagenome | isolation source: saline water (ENVO:00002010), including | reverse complement strand
ACGCTGCCACTGCGCCAAAACCTCACTGCCGTCTGGGTGTTCCCTCATCTGTTTGACAATTTGTTCTTCAACCGCTTTATACCATTTGGTATCCCGCTTTGATTTGGGGATGTAGGACATATGGTTATCCAGCCACTTTCTAAACTCATTCAACATCGAGCTGGCAGGAAACATCGAGGATGCATACCCCATGAAGAAGCGGTCTAAGCTGGAGTCGGGATCTTTGACGGTATCGATAAAATTGGACAACGATGCCATAAAGGTTTTATTGGTTAGGTTATAACCAATGGCACCCGCTATTGTGGTTGCAACTTCAAAGGCTGTCGCGTCATCCGTATCGGGATGCGTTGCGATCTCCATACCGTCCGTAACCAGGCCCACCAAAGTTGCCACTGGCTCGACCACATTATAAGGATACCAAGTATTTCCTGGCCGGAAGCTGTACGGCTTTATTCCCTGCCGGGCGTACAAATTTCTTATACTTCTATTAGCACTAATGCCGCCTGTAATTCTCTCATCGGAGTAGAGCAAATAGAGACTGGTTGCCACGCCCATGCCCAGATACCACTGGGTATTAGCCTTGGCTGCAGCTGCACCGCCCTGATGCTGCGCGGATCTATATCGCGATGACCAAAAGCGCGCCAAGGGGCCATGATCGTTAACCCATAAGATCGCGTTGGCTGGCGTGTTATAAAACGGGACGATCCAACGCAAAAGCCGTCCCTGTAATGCTTTTTGTATTTGCTTTGACGTTCCAACCTGTTCACTTTGCAGCGCGACATATTTAGCTTGTTCAACAGCGGTGTTATGAACCTCCGGCGTTGGGTTATGCACGGTATCAGCAATATGCTCGGATAGCTCCTCTCCGCTTAGCCCTTGCTGACGGCCACTACTGTAACCCTGCTCGTAAAGAGAACTGCGGTAGGACATTGTTTTCCAGAAACCGTCCTCCAGCATTAGCATCCTGGTAGAACCGCGCCAGAGCGTCATTACATTGCCAGACCAATCAGCAATAGTGGCCCAGGCCGACCCTTGTCTTGCGCCCCAACCTTCCGCTGACCAGGCATCGACATGCCTGTGACCGCCAGGCGCACCGCGCCCCATCTCGACCCTATACCCGCCGAGCTGATCTTCGCGCGTTTTGAATTGTCGCATCCCAACTCGAATGGCTTCATCCATAGACATGAGCTGACCAAAGACTTTGGCCCCAACATCTCCAAGAGTGACATCCGGCTTTTTACCAACCAGCGGATAAGGTACTTGCCGCATTGCGGTGCCGAGTGCAACCGCGTTGTCAACTAGCATGGTTGCCGCTACGCCAACCGTGTTTTTAACATGCGTCCACGGCCCACTTAGGATTGCATTAACATAAACTTCATATGCTGACGATACGCCTTTCTGAAAAAAGGTTCTGTCACGATTATACTTTAATTGTTTTTGCGCTGCATTGGGTTGGTTGCGAGTTCGCACAAAGTTATCCATAAACTCATTAACTCGATCTGCACCACCGTTCTCATCGAGCAGCCGCCGGACATCGATCTGCATCAAGGCTTTATCGGCACTGGCCTCGATTTTGAGCGCATTAAGCGCGCGACCCATCTCGGTCTTAGCATTGGTAAACTGCGCCTGCAGCTGATTAACCAACTCGGATTGCTGCAAAACGGCCAGACGTGCTTTATCGCTACCCGCAGCCCTAGCGTGGTCAATTAACTTATTGAGGATCTGCAGCTCATCAACCAGCATTTGCTTGGCTGCATGAACGTGTGCGCCAAGCGCACCAGGGTTATTGATGTCGATCTGAAAACCTGCAGCTAATCGCTTTCTAAGTTTTTCGCGGTTCATGCCAATTAGATTGGCCAGCCTTTCCGTTTCATCGAGGGAAAACTGTTCCACGTTCTTAGGGTTGATCTTACGCAGGCTTTCCGTTGTCCTGTTAGCACCAGCCTCGATGAGCTGCCGGACTCCATTCTCGTCAGGGATCTTGACGTTGGCCGGATCGACTATTCCATCGACCGTTCCCTCAGCGCGTATACCGCCGCGCAACAGTCCTTGGTTGGGATCGACCACGCGCAGCGTGTCGATCCCCAGCAAACGGTCAACCTCGGCATCATCAACTTGGTATAGAGCTTGATGCGGGTCTTCAATTACCGGGGGCGGCTCTGCAACGGCTGCTGCTGGCTGCTCGATTACCGCAGGGTCTGGCTTTGCTGGCTCTCCCTGCCGCTTGTGCCCTTCAAACTCCATGCTGACACCTGCTTTCTCAGCTGCAAGCTCGGCACGCCGCTGTGCGGCCATCTTGTCCACAAACCTCTCCCAAGCGTGCATCATGGTATCGTCCCACTGCAGCTTGCGAACCATCTGCTTACCTGGTCTAAACAAGTCACTGAACCATTGACCAGCACGGCTTAAATTTGCATTACCCGCAATCTGGATTGGATCATCCGATGGCCCTGGCTGCAGCGGCACCATGCGGCTATCCAGAGGCGTATCAAGTTCACCGTGCTGGTCTATCAGTAAAGAGTTTTGGCGATCATCAGTGAGCATGGTTTTTCCCATAAAAAAACCCGCCGTAAAGCGGGTTAGCTATAAGTTATTGTGGCCGAGATTATGTCGTTTCTTCCTCGGTTGGATTAGGATCATCCGCATCATCTAAAGGCGTTGGCACCTGGCTCAAGCCAAACAAGGCCTCGCGCAGCGTTTTCATCTCTTCAGTTTCAGCGTTTCCTTTATTTAGCAAATTTCCTTGCGGCGGCATCTAATTTCCTCCTATCCACGCCTGGCTGTTCATACCAAGGACGATCTGTTGATTTTGACACTTGAAAATCTTTCGGGATTATACCGTTTTTCTTGTTTTTAATAAAGGCTTCAAACTCTTTTGATTTGGTTAACGTCATCTTTGCGGTAGTGCCATCCGACAATGGGTATTGCGCTTCCATCCCACGCTTGCCCTGCACATAATTAAATCCAGAGCTGAACGTAGCGCGCTTGCCTTCAACAACGCCTACACCCTCGGCCTTCTTGGTTGCGACTGTTCGCAGCGTGTCATGCGCCACAACCTGCTCACCATCGATTACCCAGGTTTCCCAATGGAACCGACCAAGGCTTGCATCTTGCGGCCTTCCAACAAGGCGGTACGCTTCTCGCACATTATCAGCCAAACCGCGCTCCAGCATTTCTGTAATTAACAAACCTCTTGGGCCTCTCATAAGACCATGTAAGCCTTCCTTAGCTGTAGAGCCTGCCTTAGCATAACCATCATACACATTGAAGCCTGCAAACTGGCCGTCATCCCAGAGGTGACGCGACTGTATCCTATCCATAACCAAGAGATCATCACGACCAGACACCAACAATGAAAAGGACACGACCTTGTTATCGATGCCTGCGTTATCCATCATCTCCATAAAGCTGCGGCGTATTTGAGGGCCAGATAGGTTTGTATTCCCCAACATTTCGTGCAAAGCCTGCAGTTTGGTTTTGCCGCCCTCGGCAGCTTGTTCACTAAGGGCCATGAGCAATTTTCCAGCAGCATTGACGTTCATGGTCACCTGACGCGCAGGTGAGCCCTCCGGCAATTTGTTGATAAATTCACCAGGTGAAACCTCATACCTGCCAAGTTGTTTTTGCCATTGTGTGAACGCTTTTTCATCGAAAGTGCCATTGATTGCCTTTTGGATAAAAGGCTGGGATTTTTTAAAGATATTCAAGAACGCTGTTTCTTGTTGTACTGGCCCTGCACCTCTGGACAAGATACCCCACAAAAACAAATTGCCTGTTGTTACCGGGGTAGCGGTTCCCGTGTGGTACATATGACGTAAACGCTTAACGTGGTCGAAACCACGATCGACCCCAAGTTTTAAATCAGGCGTGAGCTGTGCAAGTTTGTCAGCCATCGCCTGCGGATCATTGGCGTATTTAATAGCCTGGCGAGGCGGGGTGATCAGATGATCGCCGCCTAACGTAGTTTGCAAAGACCCTACCCAATCGTTCTCAGACTTTAGTGCATTTGGCACAGCTGCATGTGCAGCATCGATGTTCGCAAGATTGGCTTGTTTATTATTTGCATTAAATGCCTGGGTAACGGGCGTGGTTGCTTTTTCACCTGTACCGCCGACTAGCAGCTGATGCGGCACTCTATGCGCGCGGGTGCCTTCAGCAGCGGGTTTTAAAAGTGGTGCTTTCTGCGACCTTGCAACAAACTCTTTTTGTTGATCTGCCAGGATCGCGCGCACCTCATCGGGATCGTGGCCGAGAGACTTGGCGTTTTCCGGCGTGATCTCGCCATGACGTATGTCGTTTTCAAAAGCACCCTGCCGGATACGCATGTCAATCTGCGACGGCCTTGGCACGCTTGCGTAGACATCTGGATTGTACGCATGTTGTTCTGGATTTACATATAGCAGATCGTCTTCTGTTAGCTTTTCGCCACTGCTTGTGGTCATCTCTTCAAGCGGATCTCGCGCTGCACGCTGCTCAGCCGTTAAGCCCATCCGGCTTTGCGTTAGACGCGCCTGCGCTTCACCTGCCAGCTTTTCATACGCTTCAAACTGCGATCTTTCAGACTTAGAATGTTTTAATATTTCGCGCTGCCAATGCTCCATTTCTTTAAACGTATTGTAATGTTTGGAGCTTAAAGATTGTACAGCACTTGGAGGTTCCAGGCCGTTCATATTCGCTTTATATATAGCAACGAACATATCCCACAGCGGCCCTGCAGCCATTTGTGGGTTCGCCTCTTTATGTTCAATCCATCTTGCTGCAGCTATTGAGGCGGTAAGGGTTTCAAAAATTTCCTCTTCGTCAGCTTTCGATAGTTTGAACTCTTCCGGCGATCCACCGCGTGACCATTTTTCGTAATTCTGGATGATATGCTGCGCCTCGTGCGACAGTACGCTTTTTATGGATTCGTCCTTGCGGAGTATCTGCCCAGATCCGAGTACCTGCGGTCCTTTGATGCGACCCAGATTCATCGTGTAACCGCCACCCTTTTTACGCAGATCTGGCTTTACTTTACCACTGACAGCAGCTCCTAATTCAGCGGTATCCATGTAAAACGGCACTTCGGCAAGCCAGGGGTAAGCCTTCATTACTTCGGGGCTCGAAAAAACATCGCCCAACGTACCGCCCTTTAGGGCCGCGTCCACTTTCTCCGCAGCGGCCAATACCTCGGGCTTATCTGCCAAAGCAGGAAGTTGCTTCAAGTCTTCTAATGTAAACGCGCCAGCCTGACGTGGCCCACGCAGGCCCAGCGAATGGAACCAACGGCCTATATACCTGGGATCTCCCTCCATAATCCGCATGTCGGATATGACATCAATTCCAGCATTGACTAGAGTATCGACATCCGACTGGTCAAACCTGGTTTGTGCAAGCTCGTCCGACACCTCGGACATCCACTTGCCTTTTTTATCGTAGAACCACCCAGTGGATTTGCGGATCTCCTCTCGGTCGTGACCGACCTTTTTCATCTCCTTGGCAATTTCCAGTTTTCTTTTATCGGCAGTTTTCGACTGCGGTCCGACAAACATCCTCGATGTTGCACCGCCCTCACGCGCAGCCTGATCAGCGGTATCCACAATCGCCTGCCACGCCTTCTTGGCACCCTTGGCTGCTATCGGCAGCGTAGTTGTCAAAGCAGCAGTTCCTGCAGCTCCATAAATTGCGGCCTGCTTGGCTTCGTCCCAATTGATGGCCTTTTGGCCACGCATCTTTTGCACCATGATATTTTGGAACATGGCTAACGCACCGCCCTCGCCGCTCAAGATTGCCTTGCCCATCAACCCAGCGGCCAGCCGCTGCATGAACGGGTTTTTTACGCCCATTCTCCCTGCAAGCGTGCTACCTGCGGTTAACAGACCGCGCACCTGCGCCAGCCCGAGATAGGATATCGGGTCAGCAATAATTTCTTTGCCAAGCCGTATGGTGCCGTTCCAATTCATCCCCATAGGGTTATCGCGATACCAATCAGGGCTATTTGTGATTTGGTACAATGCCAGTATCGCAGCCTTTACCTCGGGCGGTGCGTCCCGCGCAGCCATATACTCCATGCCTAGTTTGGTAAACCCAAAATTAAGCCAACCGCTAACGTCTAAACCCCATTGGCTAATTTCACGCGGTGTTAATTTGGGCTTCTTTTCTATAGCAGCGGGATCTGCTTCGGCATCTTCAAACTCGGTGACGGCCTTTGTTTGCTCGGCAAGGTTTGGATTAGCTGCGGCTTGTACCCTTTCTAGGTTGGCAAACGCCTGGGCGTTTTCTTCTTGAAAATCACGCGGTTGTTCCGCGTAATCGCCCAGCTTGTGTTTCCAGTCGTAATACATTTTTGATGCGTTATAAAAAGTATAGCCGACAGAGGGCTTTTCTCCGCTGTCTGGGTTCCAGCCCTTGGCATCTGTATTGGCTAGAATATGATCATCATCGATGGACTTTTCCCCAGGCGGCTCGACCTGTGCATCCATCTCCCAGGCAATGTGCGGGTTTTGGCCATGGCTTTCCATCAGCTTGGCCGTGTCGCTGGTAGAAAAAGCCTTTCTTTCCAAACCCGTGACAAACGACCCAATGGTTGTTTGATCGTCTGTATCTACTTTTAATAGGTCAGAAAAAGTGGTCATTTCGGCATGTCCATTTTTACGCTGTCATCTCTGGGCGAGAACGCTTCACGTATTTGTTCAAAAAAACCTTTTTCGTTTTCCGCTTCAACCTTGGGATCTGGATCTTCTGGCAATGGTGACGGTACGGCTGCAGGCGGCAGATAATGCCTAAACGCTTCTGTCAGACGCTTTAGCGCAATTTCAGCTGCGTAGATCTGACGCACGCTGACACGGTCTGCCTTCGACAACCTATGTGTGCTAATATCTTGTTCCGTAAGTTTATAGGTATCGAGATCCACCTCTTTTAAGCTGTCCGGCTTCATACCAATAGCCATGCGCTTAAAGGCTTCAGTTGCGTTTATAAGTTGTTCCTTGACCTTAATTGCCTGATCCGAGGTAAAGTCTGCTGCCTCTTGGCCAGGCACTACTTTTAAATCTGGTAGCTGCGCTTTTATTTGCGGCGGTATCGTTTTAAGCGCAAAGGTAATAAAATCTTTTGTGCTTTTACCTATGGAATCACGGTACGCATTATAAAACGCCTCGATGGGCCGCTGACCCAAGTCCAGGTTGCTTTGAAATTGCATTAAGGCCGCTGCTTGTTCTGGGCCTGCCGAGACACTAATCTCGCCAACTCCCGTTTTATCAAACTTACTACTTGCCGTTCTCAGTAACGCTTTTAGCTGTTTGATTTTCATCGCCTCGGGCGTTTTACCCTTGGTTTCTCCAATACTCTTGAGCAGGCCCGACCTGGCTTTTTCACCAATTACACGATTGGTAGCATCAGCTCTAACCTGCCGCTCTACCGCATCCAGCTCTGCCTCGGTTACCGCATCGTCAATCTGGTCGTGCAGTTGGTTGACCCGCAGCGGGTTTATAATTCTTTTGGCACCTATCAATTCGTCAATTAAAGCCAAGCGGTTGCCTGGATCGAGTTGACGGTTACGTCTTAACATTTCCTCGGTTACTTCTCGGGGTTCTGGCCCACGCTCGTTTTCGGGCTTTTGCTGCCAGGTTCGATGTGCAGCAATGTCGGCAGCGTATTCGTCGTAAAGTCTTGCTTGATTGCGTTCATAATTGACATGCGTACGATTTTCTTTGGAAATCCGCTGCCGTAGTTTTTTGGTTTCCGCGCGCTCCAGATCGCCTTGAACTTGTTCTATTATCCTGAGCTTACGCTCAGGATCGATCTTATCGTACTCATTGGAGTGTTCAGCACTTATCAACCTTGCATACAGACTGTTGAGCTGCGTAACACTTCCTTGCGCGCTTATAATGTCTTGCTGTAACCGCAGCTCTTGCACCCCCCCCTCGGCACCAATGGTGTACTTGTAAACATCTGTTGCTGACCAATTACCCATGCCAGCCCATTTCTTACCATTGTCAGTGATCTTTTTTATTGCACGTTGATAGGCGTTACTTCCAGGCTGTGCTTGCGCTGCCTCAACCATCATGCCGTTTAAATCGGTTTTGGATTGAACCCTGGAATAATCCAGATACTTTTTGGTCAGATGCGGCGTTATTTTTCCCATCGTTGTTATAATGTCTTGTTGGGCTTGCGCTTTGATTGCACGCCGGAGTGTTTTATCGGTAACGCCTTTTAAAATTGTGTTTTCAAGGTAGCTGCCTAAATCGTTTTCAATATCTATCCGCTTTTGGTTAAAGGACATAATTTTATCTTTGTATGGGGGCGTGACCCAAGATTCGACCTTACCCCAGACTGCATCATGCAATGCCTTTTCCCGATATTTTCTAAACGCATCAATCGCTGCAGACTGTTCTGTCGCATGTTCAATTTTGTGGAGATGTTCACCCCATGTAAGACCTTCCTGGGTAACCATAAACCCCATCTGCATCTGGGCTGCACCAGGCGCGCCCAAAATGCTGGGGCTTGCCTGCGCCGATAACATTTGACCGCCTGTCTGTTTCGGCAGGCTGGATTGCGCGCGGTATTGAGGCACCTTCATTTGTCTGGACATTATCGACTACCTCACGTCAACATATACGCGGTTTTGGATATGCCAGCAGCAGCAGCTCCGGCAGCGCGGTAGCGCGATGCAGTCAGATACGATTTAGCATACATGCGGTTCAGATTGGCCGACAATCTCTCGTTGACACCCTTCTCATGATATGCCTGCATCTCTGCGTAAGTATCAACCTCTCGTATTGTTTTTTCCTCATCCGCTTCTTGCGCGTTTTTCATGTAGACATCGAGGCCTGTACCTGTGAGCGTCCAACCATCGTAACGCACGCGCTGCGCCGTTGCCGCGTTCAGCTCTCGAAAGTCATCAACAAAGTTAAGGGTTTCGATATCGCCGCGCAGCTTTGTCCAATCGGCCTGGATGTCGGCACTTTTTGCATTGCGATCATTGATCGCCGCATTGTATCTCGACGCAGCTGCTTGCGCTTTTCCCTGCGCCCGTGCGCCCTGGACGCTCATATAGGTGCCTAGAATTGATGCTCCGGCGGCAACTTCCATTATTTTGTCCTCGCATATAAAAAGTGGTTGGCACCATCCGGCCCGTAATTCTTCATCAGGCCTTCGCGTTTAAATCCCATGAACTCGATAAATCGATGGGCCACTTGGAAGTCCTCACGCACGCTGGCCTGCAGGCGCACCAGCTGGTCTTCCTCTGTAATCTTGTCGATGTACGATCTGAGCGTTTTGATCATCTTCAGCTTGTAATCTTCGATCTTGTCGCTTGGGATCAGCCAGGCTTCACCATGGCCTGGCCAGATCTCGAAAATGCCGCCAGCCACAATCAAGTGACCGTTATCGATGAGCGTGAAGCTCCGGCCCTCGCGCTTCATGTTCTCGATCCAGTGCCGCTTCAAAAACTTGTGGTCAGCGGTGGCTAATGTCGTATTGAGCGTGAACAGCTCCTCGGCGTGATCAGGCTCAAAATCAATCAGCCTAATCAAAAGTCTGGGCTCTAGCGATAATCGATATAATGGTCATGGGCAGCGCGAGATCCTGCTGCACCATCACGTACCCGTCCTGATCGTAACCAGCGTTCATTTCGATATCTTTATCGCCCGTAAAGAGTGGGATCGCCACGTCCATGGCTTCCGCGCCGGATCTGAAACTTATGCGGTCGGTGTTTGAAGCGTTTGCGCCGACCAGGGCGTTAACCGTTCTAAACAGCCGGACGGTCACCTCATCGATGCGCTTGATCTTGCCCTGCGCGGTTCCATCGGTCGCGCCTGCTTCAAGACGCATGGTCTGCAAGGTCGACGTGTAAGGCAGGCCTACGGTTGCTTTTGTAACCGAGCGGTCGAGACTAACTGCGCCGGAGGACACGGTCTTGTTATTGTGTGTCGCACCATTGCCGATTATGTGAACGCTTTCGCCTTCAAGGTGCGTCAGGCCGCTCAGGCTGGTTGCAGCGGAGCCATCGTAGCTCAGGCCGCTATCGACAAAGAACGAATCCTCAATATCGGTGCCAAAGTCCCAGGTCTTTACATACTCGATAAACCGCTTGGTCGAACCGTTAATATTGCGTTGCACAACCATATATAACTCGTCTTCATTGGTGCCTGGTATGGTTGCGATGCTTTCCACCAGGGCATGGCTTTGCGAGGTTACTGCAAGCCTGGTTGTGTCGGTGCTTTCAATCGACAAAAACCCCACGCCTGCGCGCGTTGTCTCGTAGATCGTGACCACGTTGGCCGCTGGGTTGGCCACTGTAAAATCCGCATGTGCGTTTATTCGAGTATAGATGTTGTCGGCGGTGACATTGTTGGAGGTGTTAGGCCGCCATCCCAGAGATGTATCGGCAGGGTCAGAACTCCCCG
>CEOT01001764.1_pt1 | contig 10501 bp, 2 predicted proteins | sample 530671 | NCBI WGS metagenome assembly CEOT01 (sample SAMEA2620852, study PRJEB7988) | marine metagenome | isolation source: saline water (ENVO:00002010), including | reverse complement strand
TACCAGTAACGGTGGGGGTGATGCTAAATACCGTATCAGACATCTGCTGTGGGTTATCCAATACAGTTGTTTCGGTGATGTTCTGGGCATTTAGCGCAGCCATCGAGATCTCACGCCAGCTGGTGCCGCTACCCTCAGCGAGGGTAACCTTATCTACCAGGTTGGGCATGACGCCCTCATATTCACGGATCTGCCGGGCCGACGCTACAACGGTGTCAAGGCTATCGGCCAGTGATTGGGTAATGGTATCGCCAGCAGCCATAGCTAGTTCCTACCTTCGTTTATTTATTCTGGTAGCCCTTGCGTGGTCTTCAGCGGATGGGTTGTCCATCTTGCCGTATATTTGGGTAAACCAAGTCCAGTCGTCTTGGCCTCCAGTGCCGCCCCGCGCCGGGCCTGTATCAAGGTCGTAAATGCCAGCTTCCTCTAACCGTAGGTTAGCCGCTTTGCGTTCTTCCTCTCGGACACGTTCCGTTTCACTTTGCGCCTTGCCGCGCTCTACCTGCCGCACTATGTTGTGGGCATCTACTAACGTGCTATATAACCTTTGCAGGCTACGGCCCTTATTAGCTTCCACCCATGCCTGGCGCACCCCTTCCAACTCCGGGGATTCGTATAGGTCTAAACCCGTACCATCCACCGCCTCTTTGAGTTGTTCGGTCAGCGATGCGTACTGCGTCTGGTAGTTGCGTCCACGCGCTGTATTACGTTGTTGTGCCTGTATCTGACCAAGCTGTTGTGGAAGAGCTTCGGTATCGCCAGCGGCTAGTGCAGTTATTAGGGCTGCGTTTGACTGCTCAATGGCAGCTAGGCGGTCGCCTAATAGTGCATCAGTCTCTTCGCGCTTCCGATTACGTCCTTGCTCAGTCTTTAATTGTTGCTCTAACCTTTCAGCTTGAGCCTTCCAGTCTACTTCTGGTTCAGTAGTAGGTTCCGGTTCAGCCTCTTCTACCTCTGTCAGCGGGGCATCAGGTTCCTGAGTTACCACTTCCTCTGGTAGCTGCTGTTCGTCTGCCATATACCCTCCGTGAGTTACCAATACTGGGTCGTCACTGCTATATAAAACCACTAGATGAGTGTAAAGTCAATTACCTGGCTGCGAATAAGCTATCTAAATTACTAGATGTTGCTGTCGTTTGCGTAGGCCCTTCACTATCTGGTACCAGCGGCGGCATCTGTAGAACAGGGCGTTGGCTGGGTAGCTGTACATCAGTCATGATGTCCTCTATTTCTTCTAGTAACCGGATAGCTTTAGGCGTGACCGGGTTGACCTCGTAGCCCCATTTGACCAGCAAAGTTTCTATAGCCTCGCCTTTCGTGCCGTTATCTAGTATCCATTGCTGTGATCGGTCTGACATATAACCTAGCAGGGTACGGTACGCAGGGGTCTGGCGCATCTTACGCTTGATCTGGTCAGTAGCATTATCGTAGTCTTCCCACATATCTGCCCATGCCGCGCTAATATCAGTCCTAGATGATAGGTTCTTGGCCCACTGGTCACGTAATTCCCAGTATTCCTTCAAGGCACGCCTATCATTCACAAGCTCAGAGCCTTTAGGGCTGTGCCACAAACCTGTATTTATGCTTACGTACTTGGCCTGTTCGGGAGTCCACTCTCGCTCTAGTTCTTCCAAATCTGCATTGATCTGGTCCCAGTCCATAAGCACACGCTCCCCCTCTATGGCAGAGGCCCGCTGGTGTACTTGTATGTACTGAAGCATGGCACGCTTATTTAGGTTCGGCTCATCTTCAGGTAGTCTTTCTTCATCGAAAAGGTTGGCATCTGCCCAGACCTGTCTATTGCTAGCATACTTATCTGCCTGTATCCTATCGAACTCCTTGATGTATTCCTGTCCGTCGATGGCATTACCTTCCGCTGCCGCCTTGGGACTATATAGACGACTATCCAGCACCTTTTCAGCTTTGATAGCAGACTTAATATTTTCCCAGGCTTTAGCTGAGGCTGCTCCGAAGTCACCCGGAGCGTGCAAGCGTGCCTCATCGTAGAGTTCGGGGTAGTTCAAAGACATCCAGTGTTCCTCGAACTGGGTGGCATCTCTGAATGACGGCTGGCTTACACCCAGCTTTTTCTCCTCATCCATACCCATCTCCTGGCGTGCCAGGTTCATCTCGTTCAATGGGTCTGAAATCTGTTGTTGGTAGATGAGGTCTAACTGCTGGTAAGGATTAGCCCTAGTAGTCAAGCCAAATGCCTCTGTCATGGCTTCCCATCTACCTTCCTCCAACCCCTTCACCATCTCGGTGGGGGCGATAGGCAGTATGAACTCTTCAGCACCTGCGAATAACCCTCTACCAGATAGATCTATCTGCTCACCCTCGAATGTCCGGGCACCGTAAGGCGAGAATAAGCCTTCAGCGGTAAGGCCAATCGCCCTGAATGGTAGGCCTGCGCGACCATTCATGAACCTGCCTATCTCGCCCGCAGCTTTGTCGAAGTCGCCTTCACTATTGGCGTAGCCAACACGGGCCAGGGTTCTGAGGTAGCCGTAGAACGGACCGAATACGTTTGCGTAACCCTTGCCCATCGGGAACTGCATCCAGTCCGGGGCATACGGATCAGTGACGTTAGGCGGCCTGCCTGTCTGTGCAATATGTATGCCAGCAGTCAACCCATACCCTGCGGCTATCATGCTTACTAGCGCACGCCTGGCTTCCGCGGCGCCTCGGTTGGGATGTGCGGCCCTGCCTCCGAACATGGGGGCGCGTTCTATCCCCTGCTTGGAGAGGGCCTGGCCTAGCAGCCCAAGGTTAGCCCTGAAGAACCTGGCAGCGAAGAAGGTAAGAGATTCAATCATCTGCTGCGTCGGGCGTATGCCTAGTATGGCGTAGCTTTCCGTGCCTAGTTCTTTGCGTATAGCCTTTCCTAGATCTATCAGGGCATCTCTAGCTTCAACCTGATTGAGTGCCTGCCCCCAGGGTGCATCCTCTAATGCTACGATGTTCTGACGGACAGATTTATATAATTCTGTCTGGGCCGTGACTACGTACCACTCGAACATGCGGTTGAAGCGAGTGAACACCGGGCCTAGTAGGGGTATCTTGGTTGGCAGAGAGGCTAGGCCGGTCCGCTCGAACATGTATTCTGTCGGACGGATTATGGCGCCTGCGTTCATGCCCTCTTCCATGATCTCCCAGTTCTTGGCTATGTATGCCGTTGGTTCTTTCACGAACGCCGCCCAGGAACCAAGGGTGGCCTGTCCCCATACTATCGGGTGACGGGTCAAAATGAACTGACCATTGATGAAGCTAGCCGCTGCGTCTACGTTTGTGATCATCGAACGCATCAACTGGAATACCTGGCGAACAGGCTCGACAAGTCCCATTTGTTGGATGCTAGCTCCTCGTACCTGTGGAAGCTCGATCATCTCGCGGATATCTTCAACTACTTCTTTTGCGCCTATCCTGCCACCAAGGGACGCTTCATTCAGATTAGCCACCATGATACGCTCTTTGGCTGCAAGTAATTCAGACTGTTTCGTTATGTAATCTGCGTCAGCCCTGCGCATGGCAAGCTCAAGATCGGGGTTGTACGGCACCGGATTTTTAGACCGATTTGCAGCATTTAAGTGGGCGCGATATATCTTCGCAGTTTCTTGCCGCATCTTCTTGGCGTCGTTATAGCTTTTTAGAACGAGTGGCTCATGCTCGCCAACACCAGATCTTGAAAACTTTTCTAGCTTGGTTTTGAATATCAAGTTCTCGGTGGGGCCTAAGCCTACGTCTTTATCAGTCAACGCCATAATTTCGTTCCAGGCGTTCTGGTTTGTTGTAGACTCGATGCCTGCATCTAACCTGGCAAGCAGTCGGAGGTATGGGTTGGTTTCGTATTCCAACCCGGCTTCTAGGGCTTTCGGCATCTTCTCGAAATCACGGGAGTAGGTGTAGCCGCGCTTGCCGCCCATGAAATGCTCTTTTAGAATGTCGCTGAAGAAATCATCTTTTACCCCTGTGGTTAACAGTATGCGATGCCAGTAATTATCATTGATGGCAAGGACATTAACTCCGGCTGCCTGTGCGTCGCGTAGCATACGCTCCTGCATATTCAAGCCGGCGTCGATCACCTCTTGCTGTCTAGGGGTTAGCCTGAATCTAGGCTCATAGTCTGTTATCAGTTGTAGGACAGTCGAATCCCCAGTCTCTATCCATTCATCTTGGAGCTTCTTTAGCTCGTCGGCATCCTCAAGGATGTCATCAATGGTGGCGTGATACCTATCCGTGATGGACGGGTCATATCCCTGTACCTTGACCGCACGCCAGACACCCCTCTTTCTGCCTAATACCTTGTTGATTGCAGATCGACCAGTCTCCTCAAAACCTAGTGCGTCCTGGGCTTCGTTCCACCACTTCATGGCAGCAGCGGTAGCCTTGGCTTTTTCTATATCTTTATGTAGTACCGCACTATGGCCGATCATGGCTATCTTATTATTTCGCTCAAGGGCCACACGGCTCCACATGCCTAATACTTTAGATATACCAGGGACTCCGGCATACCATCTATCAGCGTGGGAACTACCAGGGCCGAATAGTCTGTCATGCGTGTGGTAAGCGTCCATCACATACGGCGTATTGGTCAGGTCGACAGGATTCTCGCGCTCGGCTACAGCAGCCCGCTGTTCCGGTGTGAGGGCACGCATGCCCTTTGCTTCCCGATCCAAGTCAGCCAACGTCCTGGGCTTCTCGCCCATGGTCCTACCGGGAACGACAGGTGCCTGTGTATCTCCTGCTGGTTTTACAGATGGGTCAGAATCTACGGGACGTGGAGTTACATCGCTGATATGGTTGGCCTGCGTATCGGAGATAAGGCCAGCCTGGTTTATGCGGGGGTCCATCGGCCCTATCAACTCGCTGCCATATTTGAAGGCCGACCTGCCAGCGATACGCATATCAACAAGATCAGGGTAGGCCAGGGCAAGCTGTTTCAATAGGGACTTCATGGCGTCACCCCGGAACATACCGGGGCCGCCGCCCTCGACGGTCGGGTAGAAGTGGATGACTTCCGTGGCGTTCCCGTCCTTGGGCGCTGCGACCTCTAGGATAGCCACAGTCTCCGGCCCATCGGGCGTGCGTGTTTTGACCTGGAATATGTCGTAGCCACCGAACTGCGCTGGCAGGTGCGGCGGTGGGGCTACCCGCTCCAAATCCACAGCGCCTGCTATGAACCGGGTGGTAGGGCCGGGAGTCCTAACCTCCCGTGGGAACTGGTCAAGGTACTTATTCAAGATAGCCCGCGACTGCGTGACAGGCATCTCCCTTCCTACGAAGGCAGGCTCATCGTCAATGATCAGGCCTGGTGGTATGTCAGGCTCAAGGGACTTCTCGAAGTTACTAAATGCCTCCTTCCCGCTCAACGCACGCACTCTATCCAGGTAGCCACCGCGAGATAGGAAGTCGGTCTGTTCGGTTGGAGTCATTGCTGCCCAGTTATCTGGCAACTCTATCCCTGCTCTAGTAGCTATTCCTCGGAAAGTGGTGCCAGTTGGCAAATCTATGCGTGGCCTGCCAAGATTGCGGCCCTTCTCAGCCCACTCTTTAAGCAAGCGGGATGAAGCGTCCCTGACCTCGGCACGGCTGGCACTACCAGGCAAAACTAGATAGTCACCAGGCGATAGATCTAACTCTTCTAGCAGTCTATTGGCATTACGGTTGACTGGCAATGTGACACGGCGCCCGTCCGGGTACTCCCGTGAAACTATTATTATCTGCTGTTGGTTATCAGGTAGCGGGTCTACCCTACGGTAGTTCTGATCCCGGATAGATGGCACTTCATCAGATGGAAGCACGGTAGTGGTGTACTCGTCCCGCGTTCTGATAGCGGCAGGTAGAGCAGTCTTCTTTATCGTGTTGATCCGGCGCTTTTCTTTCTGGGTCTTACCAGTCTTCTTTTCTAATTGTGCCAGCTCTTGCTCTAGCTTGGTGACTCTGCTAGCTTCTTGCCTATACCGCTTCAACTGTTCGTCGGCGGTCATGGTTAAGATGCGTTCGGGCACGCCAACACGCCCTGTCTCTAGTCCTATAGGTGGGGCATCGGGCCTTACGGCACCGCCAGGGAACTGCCATGATTCCGTAGGAGCGTAGTTAGGTAGCTCCTCGTCGGCCCAGGGGAGCCACGGTATGTCCTGCGGTGGTTCGTATAGCCACGGTACAGCCTTGTCGAACATGGTTGGATCTGTTGGGGCGAGTGGACTCCAGCCCGGTGAATGTTCTAGGAACATCCTATCTGCCAAGCTAGGCATCTGCTGGGTGTCTACATCGAAGAGATACCTCGCCGGGAGGGGGATATCAGGCACTCCGCTTAGACCGCGCTGTGCTAATTTTGCAGCAAAAGCGTCTGTCTTGGTAAGGGCCAATGCTAGCTTGCCGCCCTTAGCCGCTAGGTTGATGATAATGAACGGGTCTAGGAATCCAATAGCTATCTGCTGGAGCATAGGCCGGGCTTCAAACGCCTTCAGGTATTCGTTCTCGGGGTCAACGAATTTCCCAGGGTCTGTAACCAGATCGGTGAGTACCTTAAATAAGGCGGGGTCCAGCTCGCCTTTGTGTAGATCTGATGTTATGGTCTGCCATGCAGCCTCAGAAAATACATCTAAGGGTCGGGTCCCTACTTCGATGGCGTTCAATGCCTGCCGTGTGTGCCGGGAGTTGAAGTCATCTGGTATGAACTGCGGTATCTGTGGAGGCTCGGCGTTAGGATCCATAGCCGCGTCCATCACCGAATCCACGAACCTATTGTAGCGTTCTTCCGGGGTCAGGCTTGCCCAGTTCTGTTGGAAGTAGTCTTTCTGTTCCTGTGCAGGGTCTGGAAGAAATGAGGCCCAGGGCATAAATTGTTGAAGCACCTGCTGGCCGACCCCTATAGCTCCAGAGGTAAATTTATCTACCCAGCCGCTATCTTCCTGCTCGAAACCAGGTTGTTCTTCATAGAAGATGTCGGGGATTTGGCCTGCTTCTGGTAAATCAACATCTGAAACCGCAGGCTCTACGGTCTGCCGGAATTTTTCCAACCGCTGTTGGGCTGGTGTCTTTACAGGCGAATCAGTATTCGGGCGTATACCAACACGCGTCTGTTGACGCCTGGTAGGCGAAGGTCTTATGCCCGGCCTAGTTGGACGCGGTAATTCTGCGGGCTTCTCGGGTCCCCATAGATGGTCGTACTTGTTAACCACTTATACCTCTTGGCGGTATAGTCCTTGCTCTTTACTATAATACGCCATCTGCCGGATGTTGCAGCGACTACACTGGCGTAGACTCCATATCGCCTTGGAGTCGCGCCATGAGTGCCCGAACCATTTACATAACACGCTACCTACGCCCATACCTTGTTCTCCCAGTCCCTCTTGGAGTAAATCTTGCCTGCCGTGTGCCGCCCTGTCCCATAGGAACCATCGAGCGGAACTCACGTTCAAACGCTTTCTCTGGGATGCCAGCCAATCGCCCCATCTCTTGATATACCTCAATCTCCTCGGGAAGTAGGTTAGAGATCGTCTGCGCTGACGGCGCCCTCATGCCAGCCTGGCGGAACAGAGAACGAGGTGCGCGTGTCGGGCGTCCTGTCATCATCTCTGTGATGCCCGCAGGAATGACCTGTGCGCCTGGCGGCAGATCAACAAGCTCTGGCCCCATCTCTCCCACTAGGGCCGTCCCTCCATCAGAGAATCCGCCAAAAGCGAAAGAGTCAATCGCATCAGAGAACTGACTGCGTAACCGTTTGCGTTGTTTGGGTTTAGCTGGCCTGTTAAGGGGGACTATCTCTGTGCCGCGCGGGAATAACGCAAGCTCTGGGCCTTCCTCACCAACCAGGGTGAATCTATCGCCAGTACGGATACCTTCGGCTCCTTCGTCATAACCAGACCAGTAGGCTTCCTCCGAAGCAGATGAAACAGGCTCAGGCTCTTGAATATACTGATATCCAGCACCTTCGTCTTCTTCAAATTCTTCATACGTGTACACAGGTTCAGGCTCAGGCTCAGGAACGTCAAACCACTCGTATTCCTCAGATATCGTAGGACTAGATTCGGGAACATCAAACCACTCATATTCCTCAGATATCGTAGAGCTAGATTCAGGGTCGTAAGCTGGTATTGCGCGAGCACTTCCCGAACCCATTCCTACGCCCCACGTATGAGGAACAGGCATAGGTGTTGCAGTTGGAGTGGAAAGGTTTGCTGGGCCTACCTTTGTTGCATCTTCAAATGGCAGTTCCCGTCTCTCGTCCCGTCTCTCGCTTAAGCTACTAGCTGGGAAAAACTCCGGTACTTCCTGTACTTCCTGTGCTTCCTCTAAGCGAGAGAAAAATAATTCTGACTCTGATGGGCCGTATATAGGCTCACTTGGCTCAAGTACCACCCAATCACCGGCAGCATTCCGTCCATATCCAGGCTCGGTATATCCAATAATAACTTCTGTTGGCTCTACCTCATCAGTGACTCCACTAGAGTATGCTCCTGGCGGCACATAGTAATCATCTCCGCCCGCAGAGCCGAACATCCACGACTCATCAGCCACTGCCTCGTTGCCTGTAAACAGATTGCCAGCCTGTGACTCATCGAATAAGTTTGCGGACGTGGAAGTAGTTGGAAAGGCTTCAAAGCCTCCTTCATCTCCAATATCTATCGGTGCATTTATGTCATATACAGTGAAGGATTCTTCGCCCAATAATTCTTCAAATTGCTTGATAGGATTTCCAAAACTATCCCATTGTTCACCAGTACCTAGATTGATAAAACTACCGTCTGATTGCTTTACACCGCCAGCCGCCAGGATACGATCTATTCTTTGGTTAAGGCCTCCTTCGTAATATTCCTCTTCATTCCATCCCGTATCCTCTTCTTCGGTGCCGCCGGTGCCGCCGGTGCCGCCGGTGCCCATGTCGCCGGTGCCCATGTCGCCGGTGCCCATGTCAACGCCCAATGGATCAAAAACATCATCCACATCCTGGGCAGCAGCTTGGTCCTGTTCTTCTACGGTGAAGCCTGTATCTGTATATAGCTGCTCGGCACTACTAGTAGTGACAGTTTGATCGGTAGCAGATACATTCGGCACCCCGAACTCGCTCTGGATGGTCGGAACTGCAGACGGATCGCCTCCGCCAGCCACGAAACTGCCTTCCTCTGCTCCAGGTTCCGATGTTATGTCCTGCGCTGAGATACCCATTGATGACTGTAGTGCCACCCAGGCATCTCTAGCCCAACTAGGCGGGGCACCGATGCGGCGGAGTTCACCCATCGGGCCTGGTTCCGGCTGGAACATGCCACGGACTATCGCAGATACCGTGAAGACATCTGCCGGGGAGCGTGCCCACTCCATAGCTGCATTGAAGTATTCCAAGCTGGTTGGCCTATCCCGGAAGTTAGCCATAGCTACGGCCTTTCCGGTCTGGCCTGATACCAGATACTGGGTTATCAGGTCGTCCATAGACGGCATGTCTGCCACTTCTAGCCTGCCGTCTGGCTGCTGGAAGTAGGGCATCATGGTCTTTTGGTCAACTATGAAGCTAGGGTCATAACGCTGGGTGTATGGGGTAAGCCCGCCTTCCCGGTCCTGGAGTATGTCGTATCCAGGCAGGTCTATACTGCCGGGGCCAGTCTCTGCTATAACACCCGGAGTATAGGTCGGATCAGACTTCTTGACCGTAGATACAGCACCCGTAGGGCTGGTTATCATCCTATAGTCTGTGCCCGGTATGTCCTGGATATTCGTCGCGCCAGGCTGTCCGGTGGCAGACTTCTTGCTCTTGAATGTCTGCCCACCTACGGATACGAAGGCATCTTCCACGCCTGGCACTGTGACTACGACAGGCTCCTGTAAACCCAATGCACCCCTGCCCTCAAGCATACCGAGGACTTCTTGCAGTTTGTCTGCGTCTATAAGCGGCTGCGCACCCTCAGCGGGCACACGTTCGCCCTGCCGATTGGTTGTATAGCTGTCGTATAGTACCTCGTCTAGCTGTCCGCGCTGGAAGATATCAGGTATCTCGATATTAAAGGTGTTGAACCATGCCTCTTCAAGATCTATGTTTTGCGCAGTCTCCTGGGATCCGGCCATAGACTCGTATCTAGCCCGCATCTGGTCAGCCGTATATATGCCTTCAGGAGTAGAGCCGCCCTCAAAGTCATACCCCGGAGATGCCTGGTAATGGAACTGGGGACGGCCATTTTCTTTGTTACGGGTTACTTTAGTAACGCCTTCTAAGGCAGCTTGCCAGGCATCATTAGTCTCCCAGTTGCCAGTATCACGATCCATGACGTGCCAGACGCCGTTGATCTTCTTGAAAGGTACGTTGTCTGCCATAGCCTCTGTGACCTCTGTTGGTTCTGGTGTAGATTCTACTATATCCTGGGGCGTTGGTACTATCGGTGCCTCTTGTAATGGGTCTGTCGTAACAGTTCTGCGGGAGATGGGTATATTCTCCCTAGGAGATGTGTGGGGCTTCGGGTGCGGGTGAGGATGTGGGCTTGCCTGGACGTTAGCCTTGAACTCATCT
>CEOT01016024.1_pt1 | contig 10529 bp, 3 predicted proteins | sample 530671 | NCBI WGS metagenome assembly CEOT01 (sample SAMEA2620852, study PRJEB7988) | marine metagenome | isolation source: saline water (ENVO:00002010), including | reverse complement strand
GAATTGCATTGAAAGCTTCTTCATTTCCAGATATACCCATTGCAACATTATCTCTATTAAAGTTTCTAACTTCTTGTTCACTTAAAAATCTTGCAGGTACTTTGTATCCTCTTTCATCTTTAACAGGTATGGGATTACCTTCTTTATCTTTTGTCATTTCCCATTCAGCATATCTAAGTCTTTGATCTTCTTTTAATAAACCTTTATCTACTAATTCATTATTTAAATTTACTGCTTCTATAAAAGTATTCATTTGTTTTTCAGGCCCACGCCCTATTAATTTTGCTAGTGCATTTTTTATACGTCCACCAACACTAAACATTTTTCTATCTTCTTCATCTATATAAGCTTCACCTGCTTGCTCGTTATATGGAAAACCTGTTAGCTTATCTATACGTTCATCAGGTTCTACAGGAGCTTGAGGTACGTTATATACTTCACCGCCTATAGCAAAAGAGCCTCTAGCTTCTCTTGCTTTTTCTTCAGCTTGTTGTTTTTCAATTAAATTTTGAGTTGCTCCAAAACCAGTTGGATTTTCAGTGGGTTCAAAATTTAAAGGTACAGTAAGATATTTTGTGGCTGTTCTTGTTAATTCATCTAATTTATCTTGTGCCTGTTCTTCAAGTATTTCATCTGCAAAAGGAGTGCCTCTATCAAAAGATTGTTTTATAAAATTTAATACATCAGTTGTATCTAAAAATCTACCATCTTCCATAGACATTAAAAGTGTGGTACTAGCTCCAGAATCTTTTAATACTTGATAGGCTGTTGTAGACCTTAGTTCTAAAGGAGAAAGTTCTTCTTCTCTACCCTCTCTACTTGCAGTAAAAGCTTGTCCATATGTACTGTCTTCATCTAGTAATGACTGAACAGCTTGATATGTAGAATATAAATCTTGGGCTGCTTTATATTGTAACTGTAGATTTGTATCTACTTGTTCAATAATATCATCTGCATTTTCTCTAAAATTTGGATAAGAGGGGTTAATAAAATTTGATCTAAGTTCTCTATACTCTCTATATTTAAAACGTAAAGCTTCTACAGGATCAACTTCTTGAAATCTTATACCTAATAAAGAAGCTACTAATTCTCCTTGCCATTCTGGTAATTTACCTGAGTATTCATTTACATTACCTGCTGCTATATTATATAAATCATAAGCATCTTCTATAGTTCCGGGCATAAAAGGAGTTAGTATACTTTCAACTATTGAAGCAACAGGATTTTCTCCTATACTAAACGCTCTTGAACCATCTGGTCTTACGCCATTATTAGTTACCGAATATTTAGCATCTAAAAGACTTTTGGCAAGCATTGATTCAGAAACAAAAGGTTCTAAAAGACTACCAACAAAATTTATACCTGCATCTGTTAATACTTTATCTAATTCTTCGCCTTGTAACTTTCCTGTTCTAACATCTTCTAATGCTTCCATTAAAGGCGCACGAATAGTATTATAAGAATTATAGTTTGTAGTATCTTGTGTATAAAACTTATCTCCTACTCTAACAATATTTCTAGTTGCTCCTCCATTCCACGGAGTTTCTGTAACTTTGTGAATATTATCTTGTTGTTCATCAGATAAACCATAAGTTAAAGCACTAGCCGTTGCTGCTCCTTGCCAAGAACCCATAGAAAGCATATAGCCTGATAGTCTTTGAAGACCCCTTTCTTTTAATACTGGATTACCTGACGCAATTTCTTTACTAGCTTCTGTAATTATATTATAACTTGTTCTCCATATTTCAGCAGGAAAAGAAACAAAGTTACCCATTGGTAAAAATCTTAAAGTTTTAATACCTGCCGGAACTCTATCATAATTAGGAAAAGTATTTTTTACTTTTCTCGCAGCTTCTTGTTCTAAAACATCTAGTGGTTCATTTGGAAATGCTTTTTGTAAAGTTTCTAATTCTCTTTGAAAATTATTCATTTTAAAAAAATCATCAGTAGCCATATAAACTTCTGTAGCACCATCAATAGTTTTATCTAGTACTTGACCACCATAAGGAATTTCTCTTAATTTACTAAACCAATTATCAGCAGTAGATTCCTCACCTACTCTTAATAAATCTTTAAATTCACTTAAACGAACATTAGTATTAATAACACCTAGTCTTTGATATTTTTCATATTGAGCATCTAAAGCTTCATCTCCAGACTTTAATATTTTATTCCAAAGAACAGCGTTATTATTAACACCACCTTGAAAGGGCCATACACCATTAGCTAATCCAAACTGCACTCCACCTGCTGCGTTTCTAGCCTGAGTAGCTATGCTTAAAACTGTTTTAGATTGTTGTGAAGTACCTTTTGCAGTTGCTAAGTTCTTAAAAAAACCACTATCTATAATGCCACCGGGATTCCAAGCATTATTATTTTGCAAACTAGCTGCTACTTCTGGTGTTGTCCACTTTCCATTTAACGGAGAGTTTGTCATATTTATTTGTGTTGTAAAAACTTCTGTATCTCTAGCTATTCCATCATCAAAAATATATTTACCATTAGCTATTTCATTTAAATTACTATGGAATCTACCTACCTCATAAAACTTAGACATTTTTTCTACAGTCTTTACAATATTTAAAGCGGGGTCTTCTATCTCCCCTAATAACGCTCTTATTTCTGGCGGTATATCTTTTTTTGCTTTAAATATATATTTGTTTAATGTTCGGCTTTTATCTGTATATTCAAAAATATTATTATCTAACATTTCATTAATAGAATCAGATACTCTAGTAGTTAAAATATCATCTACATGACCAATAAGTTCATCAGGAGATAAATTAACTCCATGTTGTTTATATACTAAATTTTCTATTTCTAACATTTCTGAACGATCATTAAGAATTTGATTCTTTAAAAAATCTTCTGCATCAAGTCTTACATCTATACTAGGGGTGTACCCCTTAGTTTCATAAGCATGATATGATCTTCTTAAATAAGCACCTATATTTTCATTAATAACTTCTTTTACACCATCATCTACAAAATCAGTATGTAACATTTTTCTAGACATATCATCTATAAGTAATCTAGCTTCTATTACTTCTGGAGCTATATCTCTTGGTATAGAAAATTGATCTACTAAATCTTGTACTACATCTTCATAATTATCATCATTTATAACTCTTGGCATTTTAAAATCAGATGTTAAAACTTTTTGTATTTGTTCAGGCAAAAAATTATTTAAAGAATTTGAAGACATTAAATCTTCTAATTTCGATTGTAATCTTCCTGCTACATTTGTAGCATTTTGCATAGCTGCTCTTTGAGCAAAGACAGATTCATCTAATAAATTTTTACCTGATCTAGAAAGAAAACCATCTGAAGAAAAAAATAATCCTCCAAGTCTTTTAAAACCACCTGTAATACCTTTATTTTGATTTAATATTTTTTGTACACCTTCATCGGTTTCAGAAATATTTATTTTAGTAGTTCCTTGTTGTTTTGCTACTGCTGCTAGTTGCCTAGCTTCATCTAATTCACTTACAACTATATTTACCCGTTGTTCATTAGTTAAATTTTCTGCCCGAGTATCGTACATCTCATAGCCTTTCTTTCTAAAAAAACTATTACCCATCAATTCAAATGCAACACCTAAACCAATAGTATCTATTTGTTGTTTTAATCTTGCTGTAGCTCTAGAATCATCAGGGTCAGTAGATAAAAACTCAATGGCTTGTTGCGCCCAATTTAAAGACTTACCACTTTCAGAATCAACAAATACTTCTTCTAATACTGTAGCTAAATTGCCATCTTCAGGATCAAACAAAGCATTTTCCAATACAAATGCTTTAGTAACTTCTCTAACTATAGGACTCTTTATATTTTTTATAGCATTAATTTTTCCTAATGCACCATAGCCACTTATCATTAAACCTAAGTCTGTTGCTAGTCCTGTAAAACCTTCTGCGGGTACTACTTTACCAGTATCAGGATCATATAAGTCTTCCATTTCTACATCAGGTAACCACCCAAAAGAAAATCCTTTAGATGCAAGAGTAGTAGTTCTTCTAGCAGCTTCTCTTCTTCTTTGTTCTCTTTCTTCTGGTGTACGACCAAACCAATCTCCATCCCTATCTATAATAGAAGCTACATCTACTAAAGCTTGTCCTGTATTAACTCCTGCTCTAGTTATTGATTTAGCTACTTCAGTATAAGTAGAAGTTTCTTTTTCTTCTGTTTCTTCGGCTTCTTCAACTTCAGGTAAATTTAAACCTGCGGCATACACATCAGAAGCTTCAGAAAGTCTTTCAGACCTTTGTTGATCTGCTAGTATTTTATTTTCTATATCTATTTCTTCTTGGCTTCTTCTATATCTTTGTGCTTGAGATTTGCTAGGTACTACTCCCGGCATAATACTATCAGGGGCATCACGTTGCGTAGGTCTAGTAATTATCGTAGTAGAAGAATCAAGATAGTTTCCTTGTTCTCTTTGAAGTGCAATAAAATCTTTTAACTCCTGTGTAAAAGTACCATCCTCATTATAAGGAGTAATGTTTGCACTAGCCGGAACTTCGATGGGCCTATTATCATTACCTGTATAAATAAATCTTTCAGCCATTTTAGATTCCTTGTCCCTGTGCTCTTATTAATTTGTTAGCTTCAAAAATACTATTTATTCTTACATTCATTTTTGATACTATGTCATCAAAGCGTTGTTTATAGTAATCAGGATTACTAGTTTTAAATTCAAGTATACTTGCTAACATTTCAGTAACTTCTGTATTTATTAAATCAAATTGAGCTTTAAGAGCAGCATCCATTGTTTCTGATCTTAAATTACCGGGAACTGCCGACAGTTCAGAATAAATATCTGATACAATTTTTAAATTTTCAACTATGTCATCACCCGCTTCTATATCTATTAAAGAAAGCTTACCTTTTGACTCATCACTTACTCTTTCATTAAATTCTATTACAGCTTTAGGATTTAATTGAGCAACAGCCATCATATGAAAATTAGCTGCTGCATAAACTTCTCTAGCTATATCGTCTGCTGCTTTGTCTCTCATCTCTGGACTAGAATAATCGTTAAAATTTATTTTATCTTCATCTAATTCTTGAATAAATTTACGTTCAGGATTGTTGAGAGCGTACCATTTTCTTTGTCCTTTAAGCATTAATCTACCATCTACAACTTGTGTTTGTATCTCTTCGTCTTCTATAGCCCATAATTGTTTTTTTTCTCCTGCTATGCCAAGATCATCTTTCATATCAGTAGCAAATTTAGCAAAGTCATAACTTTTCATAACATTTCTACTTTTGTTATAGTTTTTTTCAAAAAGATTTAAAGCATCAGCATTACGAGCAAAAGGAGAATTAGCTATTGATTGTATAGCTCTAGCATCCAATTCTTCTTGAGAAGTTCCTCTAACATAATTTACACCTTTTTGAAATAAAGCCCCAAACAAATCATCAGACCTAGCTTTGCCTCTATTTAATTTTACTAAAGATGCGTATTCTTCTGGAGTTCCTATTTTTCTTACAAGAGCCATAGCTTCGTTATGTTTATCAGCATTTTCTTGCGCCCAATCATCTACTAATTTTGTAATTTGTTCTTTATAAGGCCCGTAGTCTCCAACATAAATATCCATACCTTCTGATCTTAAAGCTTCTGCTGCTCTCCTTTCTGCTTCTTCTCTATCAACATTAGCATAATATTGAAAAGCATCACCACCAAACTCTTCATTTATTCTTTTATTTATTCCTAATCTAGTTTGTGCATTTTCTAAAGCTAGTGCATAGTCTTGATTTTCTTTTACCAAAGCTGAGTTATAATCAAATTCTTCTATATTTGAAGTTGTAAGTGCTCTAGTACCTGCATCTATAATAGGCGGTATAAGAAGTTCAGCCCAAGCTTGTCTTTTTTGAAAAGATTCTTGACGCTTTCTAAACTTATCATCCCTAGCTCTTTTTTGAGATAATAAGCTTGCTCCTAATTCTTTTGCTTTACTCATCTTTAGTTCCTTCCTAATAGACTATTAATGTCATCTTCAACAGCTTGATCAGGTTGTGCTAATAAACTAGCAACTTCTATATTTTCTAAATCTTCTTTTATCTCTGTAGGTAATACTCCTGCCGGAATAGTATCTTTTCTAGCAGCTTCAGCTAATTTTCTTAGCTTATCTTTTTTCATATCTACATTAAACATTTGAACTTCTTCATCTGAATCTTCATCTTCGCCATCATAAATTATAGGGTCTATATCATTTCTTTCGCATAGTGCTAGTAACATATAACATAAAGGTTCAGCTAGTATCATCATAAGATCAGGATTCCATTTACCTTCTGTAAATCCTTGAAATAATAATACTTGAGATATTTCCATTAAAGGAGTTCCTTTTGCTGTCATATCCATTAAAGATGAGTACGCATCTCGTTGAGTTATTATATTTAATAAGTATCTAAGACTTTCATCTAGATTTACAAACTCTGGAGGTTTTTCCCAAGGCCACGGATTATCAGGATCGCTAGTTAAACTTTGACCGGGAATTGATCTATTTAAAGAAACTCTAGAGTCTATAGGATTATCCATTCTCTGCATTGCCATTATAAACTCCTTTAAGATAATCTATAAAATGCTTGTAAGTCAGCAGCGTAAGTATTAGAACCATCATATAAACCTGTAGCTTTTGGTTGTCTTAAAGAAGCTGCTAAGAATTGATCGCCTCCTATACCATAGTCTACTGCTCCACCTGCACCAGATACTTGAACAGTTCCGGCATCAACTGTATAACCAATATTAGGAGGTTCAGGAGCCGGGCCTGTTGCTAAATTAGTTATTCCTTGTACTGCCATAGTTTTTGCAGCACTAACGCCTACATCTTTAGCAAAACCACCTACTGTAGTATCAAAAAAGCCACCTACTGCATCTTCTACTGGAGGGCTTGGCATTTTAAAAGGTACATCTACAGTTGGAGTAGGTATTATTTTTTCTCCAGTTAATAGGTTTGTATCAGGACTTAATGCTTTATCTAACAAAGAAGACCTCGGTGTTGTTGCTTGAGCTATTGAAGACCTATTAATTAAAGATGGGCCTTGTACAACATTAGAAATATTATCCATATCTAAATTTATAACTTGTCCATCAATATTGCCCCAATCAGATATTTGAGGATTCATTTTTTTAATACTATCTACAGAATGATAAGCACTATCTGATATACTTTGTAATGTTGTATTTGAACCTGCGGTTATGCTAGATTTAAAAGGGTCTAAAATTTTATTAGCATTTGCGGTTATATCTGTAGTTACTTTGCCCCAAGCTTCTGAAAAAGTACTAGAACCCACATCTCCAAATCCAAATTTAGTAGGGTCTAAACCTAATTTATTTAAACCTGTTTTAGTAAATTCTTTTAAAAAACTTCCTATTCCTTCTGTAATAGTTCCAAAAGCATTTTTACCTGCGGTTATAAACTTACCTGCTTTACCTATTACAAATTGTGAGCCTTTAAGTACAGCATTTCCGATTGGCCCCATAGCTTTTAAAGCTCCTGCTGCTATACCTCCCATGCCTTTAAACATAGAACTAAGCATAGGCCCGACCCCCGGAATAAACATTAAAGCTATTTGACCAACAATGCCAATCTTATTCATAAACTTGCCAACGCCTTTAACAACTTTTTTAATACCCCTACCAATTTTCTTAAAGACATTTTTAACACCTTTAAATATTTTTTTAAAGAATCCCATTGTTTTCTCCTAGCTAACTACTTTGTTTTTAATAAGATCAAGAATTGGACTAATGCCGTCTGCTCCTTTACCGCCTACATCATTTGAAATTGCTGTAGCATAAAGAGTTGTTGTTCTTTGTTCATCATTTTCATATGCCTGTCTTAAATAAGCTGCTTCATCTCTAAGTTCTTGCCAAATAAAATTTTGATCGGCTGCTGAAATTTGAAAAGCTTTAGCTGCATTTTCTTGGTTAGCTGCATTTGTAGCTGCTGTATCAATCGTATTAGCTTGTCTACGCCATTGTATATTAGATTGCTCTATAGCTTGAGCATTAGCAGCGTTCCATTGTTCTCGTTGTAAATCATACTGTTCATTAAAACTATCAATCTGTACTTTAATTTGATTGTTAAACTTAGCAGCATCTATAGCGTTACCTGCGTTTACTGCTGCTACTCTATTTTCTTCAGCAGTATTAAACTGAGCCATAGCATTTGTTTGACTTGTATTAAACTGTTCAATTTGTGTAGCTAAACTTTCATTAAACTGATTAACTTGATTATCTGATGTAGCATTAAATTGTCTAGCTGCATTAGTAGCTGCCTGATCAGATAATAGTCTTTGTTGCTCTACTTGCGTATCAAGTATTAATGCTTGTTGCTCATTACTTAAATTAGCCATATCTCTACTTAAAAAGTTTTGAGCTTGAGTAATAGCTAGTCTAGTTCTTTGATCGGCTGTAGCAACATCTAGTCCTGCAAGTGCTGTAGCATTTTGCATAACAGCTTGTTGTCTTGCATTAAAGTCTGTTATTGTTGCAGTTTGCATAAAACGACTATTAGCTAGTTCAACCTGCTGTGCATCATTAAACTTAGTTAAATCCATTCGGGCTACTGTAGCTGCATTATTAACTGCACGTTGTTGATCTGCACTTAATAAAGCTACTCCCATTCTTTCGGCTATTCTAGCTTGAGCTAAATTAGTCTGCATCCTAGAATTTAAATTAGCTAATTCAGTTTGTTGGGCTGCTGATAAATTTTGAGCATCAGCTTGGTTTAAAGCTGTTAAATTAGCTAGTCTTGTTTGTTGATCACTACTAAGATTAGCAAGCTCCATTTGTTGAGCGAACCCTGCATTTCTAGACAAGAAGTCTGCTGCTACTTGCATCTCAGCAAGACGCTCTTGATTTTCAGCAGTCATGTTTTGCTGTTCTGTTTGATTCTTTATTTGTAAGTTAGCAAGTTCTATTTGCTGTTCATTACCTAAGTTTTGTGATCTAGATGCAGCTTCATTCTGTGCATTAAGTTCAGCAGTTCTTTGTTGGTTCTGAAGATTCTGTAGTCTAACTTGCTGCTGTTGATTAGCAGATAAAGTATCTCTCTCTTGATTAAACTGACTTTGAAGAACATTTAAGTTCTGTGCAAACTGCGCTGACTGTGACTCTGCTGTTTGACGATTTGCTAAGTTATTCATTCTTCTAGTAGCATCTAACTGTGATCTTTGTAGATTAGCTTGTTGCTCATTAGAAAGATTTTGTGCTGCTCTAGTCTGTAAAGCCTGTGCATTACTTTGGGCTATAGGTATAGCACTTTGTATAACAGCATTAAATAAAGCATCTCGTCCTACCGTAGAAGCATCTATGCCTCGTTGAGTCATGTTTTGATTAACAGCATCATAAGCAGGTCTAGCCCATGTAGGTATATTACCAGACTCCATACCTGCTAAAAGTGTTTCCATCTGTGAAGATACTAAAGCTTCTTGAGGTAACGCTGCTACTGCTGCAATAACTTCAGGAGTTTCATTGTCTATCTGTGCTTCTACTTTAGCGGGGTCTTCTACTATAGTCCTTGCTAAGTTAGTGGGAATGTTAGCTGTCTGTGCAGTAAACTGAACTGCTGCATCTTTAGCTGCAACTCCTGTAACTTCTCTACGTTTATAAGATTCATAGTCTATAGTGTCTGTAATTCTAGCAGCATCACCTGTAGCTGATGTACCTGTTATAGCTTCTCTAGTTTGTTTTTCAGCTTCTTTAGTTGGTGAAAGAGTAGTCATTCCTCTTGGTTCTACTTTTTCTACGAACGCAGCATCAGACAAATTAACATCTGTTGTTCTTCTGCCTAATCCAGTTTTTAATTGTTCTGCACTAAACTGTGCTGCTTGCGCTCTTTCAGTTAGTTGATTAATTTCATCTACTGTAATAGGTGGTCTATTTCTATTTTGTGCAAACTGTGGACTGTTTAAAACATTTACTAAAGCTGCGTTATAGTTTGCAGGAGTTACTGTACCTGCTTTAGCTGCTTGATCTACAGTAGCCTTTGCTGCTGTAAAAGCTGACGTAGATACTCCTGTAGGTGCTGTTATGTCTTCAAAGTCTGATACTGCCTCTACATCTGCATCTGCTGTTATACCTGTACTTGGATCAATATTTGCTGCTATTCTATCATCAAATAATAAATTAGGATCAACTCTTTGATAATCAGATATAAAAGCTCCCGGTGCTGTAGTACCATCTGCTTTTGTTGCAGTATCAACAGCAGCCATTTGTGCTTGTTGCGCTCTATCTAACAATTTAGGTCTGGTAGCTGCTTGAACTCCTCCTGCAAACGGAGCAGGAATATCAGTAGTACCTGTGTCTGCTACTTGATTTTGTCTAGCTAGTTCTGCCTCTACTTGTGCTACAGTAGCTCCAAACTTATCAGCAGCTTGGGCTGAAGTTATTGTTCCTGCATTAAGAGCATCAACTACTTGTTGTGTTTCAGCCGGAGTATATCTACCATCGGCAGGTATAGCTGCTATAGTAGAATCAGTAATAGGTGGAATGGTAGAAGTTGTAGCCGGAGCAGGTGCAGGTGCAG
>CEOT01021728.1_pt1 | contig 10538 bp, 16 predicted proteins | sample 530671 | NCBI WGS metagenome assembly CEOT01 (sample SAMEA2620852, study PRJEB7988) | marine metagenome | isolation source: saline water (ENVO:00002010), including | reverse complement strand
ATAAATAATAATTATGATATTGAAAAAATAAATGATGGTTTTGTAAGAATACCTAAGCGATTCGGAGATGATGGAACAATCAGTATTGTGAACAGGTTAAAAAGAGTTATATCCTCAAGAGATTTTGTTGCAAAGGAAGTTTTATTACAAGGTAGATTGCAGCCTGATGCGTATAGAAAACTTAGTTCTTTTACTTGGGTAACAAATGATGATGAAACAGGTGTTAGATTAATAAATTCAAATGCAGGTGGCAGTTCAGTTTTAGGTCTTGATAGCAAACCTATTGAATTAAGTTTTGAAGAAATTTTAGCGTCAGAGAAGGCCATTGAAGAGCTTGCTCAAGAACAAAAGGATGCCTTTAATGAAGAGTTGCGTAAACGAAAATATGGTGGCAGAGAAATAGAATGACAAACCTTTACTTGCCTCCACAACAAGATGATCCAATACTTAGAGATGAGTTTGAAAACTACGCAGTAGCTTCTAATCTTGATGTTCTTGGAACTACTTTGGAGGAAACTCTTTATTATAATCCATTTGTGTCTATATCAAGAGGTATGATTCTTAAGCATCAAAAAACTCAGGGTCGGCAACTGTCAGAAGAAGAATTTAAAAATAGTGAGTATTTTAGAGAAGGTCTGGTTTATCCACAGGAAGGTTTGTCAGAGGGTGCTGCTAGAGTAATAGCAGAAAGTTATGATGAAAGAGAGTCAAGAAAACAAATTCTTTCCAGAGGTAAGGGAGGATTTGCTATGGGTGCAGCAAAATTTGGAGTTGGGGTTATTGGAAGTTTTTTTGATCCATTAAATGTTGCATCTGTATTTATTCCAGGTGCAGCTATCAGGAGTTTTGTAAATGCGAGAAGAGCAGTCAAAGCTGCTGAGAATGTTACAAAAGGTAGAATTATACAGGAGAGTATGTTTCAAACTGGGAAAACAACAAAAAGATTTGGTTTTGGTGCGTTAGAAGGTGCAGTAGGTACTGCTCCTTTAGAAATACCAATTCTTGCAGTAGCAGAAATGGAACAGGATAAAGATTACACTTTGTTAGATAGTTTCTTAAATGTAACTATTGGTTCAGTGCTTGGTGGAGGTATACATGCTGTTGGTGGCAAGTTTTCTGATAGGATGCAAAGACTTAGGAAAGAAACACAAGAACTTGCTCTAAGGACATCTGTAGTCCAAAATACAATGGGTCAAAGAACTAACATTAGAGAAATTTTAGAGGGTGATCCATCATACGCAAAATTAAAGTATGATCCAAGATTTTCAGAGCCACAAGTTGTAAGTTTTGCAGATCAAAAAAGTGTTGTGGCTACATTAGATGATTTGGATAAAAGATTAGTTATTGATTATATTAGGAAAGGCAGGAAACTGCCTAGTGTTTTAAATCCAGTTGCAAAAAAAGATACACCAAAAAGTTTAGCACAATGGTTAAGAACAAAAAAATATAATCCACAATCATCAGATGTTGAGGAAATAAGAGGTTACCTAGATAAAGGGTCTTTTGCTTTTGAAAACAAACAAGCACTTACATTAGATGAGGTCATTAGAGATGCAACAGATGCAGGATATTTTAGACAAGAGCCAACAGTAGGTGAATTTGCAGAGGCAGTTGCAGATGATTTATCTAGTTTTAGAAGAACATTTAAAGAAGAAGATTTAGATAAAGTGCGTGATATAAATAATGCTTTAGAATATAGAGCATTGGCAGATGAGTTTGGGATAAATTATTATGGCATGGATGATAAAACTTTTTTTATAGCTATTAAGAACATTTCTGAAGCAGATGCTTACCATAACAGCATGATGGCAAGGGAAAATCCATATTCAGAATATGGAATGATGCCAGAAGATTTTGATACTATGATGACAAAACAAATGGAAAGTGAAAAAGCTTATGATATTCATATTCAAACAGAGGGAGTAGAGGATATACATTCAGGACAAGGGCCTATCTTCAAAGACCCAGAGGTTGAACAACTTAATGCTGAATCACTTGATTTAGAAACTGACATAGAAACTCTTAGGAATAATAATTTAATTGATGAAGATGATGAGTTAGCTATAAGAGAAGCAAATGAAGGTATTGAAAGGGTAGATGTATCATTTAGAGAAGCTGCTTTAGCTGGTGCAAGATGTATCAAGAGGTCAACATAATGTCGCAACAATGTATAAATCAAATATTAAATAAAGCAAAAGAACTTGGAAAAGAACTTAAAGGTAAAGAAGCAGAAACAATTTACGAAAATCTAATTAAACTAAGAAAAAATAGAACAGTAATGAGTCAATCTGATGATGACTTGTTAGTTAATGAAGCAGTAGAAATTTTTTTAAATGCAAAAATAGTAGCTGCTAGAATAAAAAACAACACATTAAGAAATATAAGGATTAGAGCTAATATCTTAAATAAAATTAAAACTTCTGGTGGAAATCCATATAAAACTTTGCGTGGCTTTTTGGTTGGGGATGCAAAAAATCACGATTTATTAAGTGTAGATGCTCAAAGTAGAGCAACTGTTATGGATTTGCAAAATCAACTTTTAATTGGTTTAGAAAAAAGAGGACTTACTCAGGTAGCTATGAAAGGAGGTTTAGACAAAGAAATATCAATGGCTTTACATCCAAAATACGGAGAAACACCAGAAAGTTTAAGGCAAAATTTACCAAGAGAAGCTATTTTAATTGCAGATGCTATTCGTAAAGTTCAAAAATACTCTTTAAACAGAAAAAATAGAGCAGGTGCATACATAAATGAGATTGAAAATTATATAACAAGACAATCACATGATGCAGCATTGATGAGAGATGCTGGATTTGATAAATGGTATGAAGATATAACACCAAAACTTGATGAAAAAACTTATGCAGATTTATTGCCAAGAAAAGATGGCAAGGACATGAAAGTTGAATTTTTGCGTGAGGTTTACAATAGTTTAGTTTCTGGAGTTCATCAAAAAAATGATGCAGAATATTTAATTAATGGGTTAAAAGACCCTATTACTGCTTTTAAAGGGCCACAAAACTTAGCAAAAAAACTAAGTCAATCAAGGGTTTTACATTTTAAAGATGGTGAAGTAGCTCATCAATATTTTGAACAATATAATAGAAGAAGTTTAATAGAAACTGTTATAGATGGTTTAATACATGATGGAAGATCAATAGCATTAATGGAAAATCTAGGAACAAATCCAAGAGCAATGGTTGAAAGAATACTTGATGATATTGATAAAATAGCGAAAGCTGATCCAAAACTTGAGCCAACAATGAAAAAACAAAGAAGAAGAGCTTTAGGAGAATTTAGTAATGTTGATAATTCAGTGAATGCAGTTGGTTCAAGTCAAAGTATTTTTTTTGGAGCAGACTTTGCGAGTGTATCTGCTGGATTTAGGATGGTACAAGAAATGGCAAAATTAGGAGCAGCAACCATATCATCCATTACTGATCTAGCATCTAAAGCTGCGTTTTTATCTTCTAATACAGAAAGAGGATTTTTTCACAGTTTTGGTCGATCTATAGGAGACACAGTAGAGGGTTTAACTGGGCCACAAAGAAAACAGTTTGCAATAAGACTGTTAGTTGGCACAGAAGCAATGACTGGCAACATAATATCAAGACATGGGCCGGATGACTTTGGGCCTGGTTTTATTGGAAGATCACACGCTTTATTTTATAAACTAAATGGGATGAGGTATTGGAATCATGCACAAAAAGTAGGTGTAGCTAGAGTTTTAGCTTTTGATGGTGCTGAAGCCGTTACAAAAAATTGGAATAATGTAGATTCTAACTTCAAACAAATGTTAGGTAAATATGGAATATCAGAGGATGAGATTAAACTTTTTAGGAAAGTAGATATGAAGGCAGAGGATGGCAATAAATATTTATTTCCTGATTTGGTAGATGACATTGGTAATGATGTTTTAGATGTGTATATTAGACAAAAAAAAGGTACATTAAATATAACTGATAATTTAAGATTTCAGTTGAGAGATGAACTAAGAACTAAAATAGGAACAATGTATGTTGATGGTGCAGATACAGCAATACCTACTCCTGGTGCTAAGGAAAGATATATTATGAATCTTGGTTATCAAAAAGGAACTATCGGTGGTGAAGTGGTAAGATTAATAATGCAACTTAAAGGGTTTCCTATTACTATGATTACCAAAGGATTGACTAGACAATATTACTCAAGTGGATTTACAGGAACTATGAAAATGATTAGTGGCATGACAGCTATGGGTTATGTTGCAATGACAGCAAAAGACTTGTTAAGAGGTAAAGACCCAAAAGATTTATTTAGTGATGATTATATGAAATCAGCTAAAGTTTTGAAAATGTCTATGCTTCAAGGTGGAGGTATGGGAATATTCGGTGATTACCTTTTTGGAGAGTTTAATAGATATGGACAATCATTTACTCAAACACTTGCAGGCCCTACATTTGGTGCAGTAGATGATTTAGCCACTATGTATTCAAAGTTTATTAAAGGAGAAAAAGTAGCAAAAGATGCTGTAAGATTTGCAATAAGTAATACACCTTATGCAAATTTATTTTATACTAGAGCAGCTATGGAGTATATGTTTTTTCATGGAATGATGGAACATTATGATTCTGGTTACTTAAAAAGGGTAGAAAGAAGATTAAAAGAAGATTATGGGCAAAAATACTTTTTCCCACCATCAAAATATGCAAGAGAAACTATTGTAGATAAGTTAATTGATTAATTATCGAAAAAAGTATATAAGAAACTATGAGGTACTAAATGACAGTAAGTAGCACAACCACTAAAAACAGTTACTCTGGTAATGCAAGCACAACTGTTTTCGCTTATGGTTTTAAAATATTTGCCGAAGCAGATTTAAAAGTTATTGTCCGTTCATCAACAGGAGCAGAAACTACTAAGACACTCAATGCAGATTATACTGTCTCAGGCGTTGGAGAAACAACTGGAGGTAATGTTACTTTCGGTTCAGCACCAGCATCAGGAGAAACTGTTGTAATACGAAGAGAAGCAGCTTTAACACAGACAACTGATTATACTGCAAACGACCCTTTTCCAGCAGCCGATCACGAAAATGCGTTAGACAAACTTACTTTTCACACACAGCAACAGCAAGAAGAACTTGATAGGGCAATAAAGTTATCAAGAACAAACACAATGACATCTACAGAATTTACTGTTGGTTCTACAGATAGAGCAAACAAAGTTTTAGCGTTTGATGCTAATGGTGAAATATCGGTTACTCAAGAATTAGGAACATTTAAGGGGAATAGTGCTACAACAACTACATCAGCGTTTACTGTTAGAGATATAGTAAAAGCAACGACTGCTGCACAACTTAATAATATTTATATATGTGTTGCAGATTCAGTGGTTGGAGATTCATTAACAGATACAGATCATTTTGCTTTATTAGTTGATGCGGTGTCAGCAGCTACTTCAGCTACTAATTCTGCCAGTTCTGCAACTGCAGCTGCAAGTAGTGCAACAGCTGCAGCTAGTAGTGCTAGTACAGCCTCTACACAGGCGTCTAATGCAAGCACCAGTGCAAGCACAGCCTCAACTCAAGCAACTAATGCAGCTAATAGTGCGACTGCAGCAGCGAGTAGTGCAGCTAGTGCTGCAACTGCTTTAGATAATTTTGATGATATATTTTTGGGTGCTAAATCGAGTGATCCATCAACTGATAATGATGGGGATTCGTTAAACGCTGGAGATTTATATTTTAATACCACATCTAATCAGTTAAAAGTATTTGATGGTTCATCTTTTCAGACTATAGACACATTTACTACTGGCATATCTAATGGTAATATTCCTGTATTTACAAGTGGTGTAGCGGATGATGACTTTTTAAGAGTTGCAGGCACATCAATAGAGGGAAGAAGTGCGTCAGAAGTTTTAAGTGATATTGGTGGACAAGCATCACTTACTTTTGGTATATCTAATACTAATGCTGTTAAAATAGATAGCAGTAGCGTAGCAGATGATGAGTACGCTAGATTTACTGCTAATGGTTTAGAAAGCAGAAGTAATAGTGAGGTTGCGTCAGATATAGGTGCAGCAACAGAAGAAACAGCCACGGCTTTAGCTATAGCTTTGGGTTGATGATAAGGAGATTATATGGCTAATACATTTAAAGTAGTTACGTTTGCAGCTGAGCCAAATTCTGCTGGTACTCCCTACACAATATATACAACGCCAGGTAGTACAACTACAGTTATTATTGGATTAGTCTTAGCAAATATACACACAGCACAAGTAACAGCAGAAGTAGAAATTGTGTCAGATACATCTGGTGGTGGGCGAGCTGCAACTAATGGAACATCCTTTTTAATAAAAGATGCACCAATACCTGTTGGTAGTAGTTTAGAGGTCTTAAATGGTGGTAAAGTAATTTTAGAAACGACTGATGCCATAAGGATTGATTGTAGTGTGGCAGATAAAATTAGTGGCACACTTTCGATTATGGAGATTACATGATACCTAATTTTCAAGGCGTACATTTGTTTGATAGATTGTGTTGGGCTAAACAGCATTTGCAACCTATTCAAACAGATTATTGTGTTGTTTGGCAAGACCCAGAAATTCTTGATAGTCCATGTAAAGTAACAACACCTGATCCTAATTGGCTTGCTTGTGCTGTTGCTGGTGGCATTTTACCTGATATAAGAGTTTATTTTGCTTTACATGAAGATGAAGCAAAACCAGATTTTAAGCAACATACTAGAGGGTATTTACTGCACAATACAAAACCTATAGACGCCATGAGTATTGAACAATCTATAGAATATTTAATTATGAAAGATATACCTCAAAGAGTATGGAGAGATTATCAAAAAGCAAATCAACCAAGATTAGTTATTTGTAAAAAAAGTCAATTACCAAAAACAAGAATGTGGCGAAATGCTTGGAAAATTGATGAAAATATATTTTTAAAACAAGATGTAGCATAGGAGTTAACATGACAATCGTAAACATTACTGACAAGGATGGAAATAGTATAGATCAATCTACTACAACGAAAATGCCTGCTGATAGACATTTTAGAAACGCTTGGTCTATTAGTGGAAAAGTTATCTCAGAAAACGTAGCTGCAGCAAAAGTTATTTTCAAAGATAAAATTAGAGAAGTAAGAAAACCTTTATTAGAACAACAAGATGCTTTATTTATGAAAGCATTAGAAGATGGTGATTCATCTGCACAAGCAACTATTAAAACTAAAAAAACTGCTTTAAGGGATGCACCTGCAGCACAAGCTATTACTGATGCAACTACTATTACAAAGTTAAAAGCAGCATGGGATACAACTAATTTAGGAACGAATCCTTACGCATAGGTTAAATATGGAACAAAATTACATAGGTAAATCAGGTCAGCAAACAAGTTATGAGTCTATTGTAAGACAGCATGAAAATACAATAGTTAGTTCATTTACGATAGATGCAACAAACAATGCTTTTGCTGTAGGCCCAATAACTATAGCCTCAACTGCAACAGTAACAAACAACGGAACTTGGATTATATTATGAGTAGTCAAATAAATGTAGATACGATTGTTGATAAAGCAGGCAGTGGTGGTGTTGCTATTAAGATTGGCAATGATGGCACATCAGTTTATGAGAGTGATGGTGGTGCTGTTACACAAAGCACAGTTCAATCGCTTTGTAAAGCATGGTTTTGTTTTAACGGAGATAGTACGCCTGCATTATTGGATTCATTTAACATGACTTCAATTACAGACGAAGCAACTGGAAAATATACTTTTGCTATAAACAATGATTTTAATAATACAAATTATTCTGCGGTTGGTATGCCAGGAACAGGTACTGGTGATGGTGCAGCAACATCTCTACACAGAGCAACGGATAATAATGTTGCAGTTGGAACAATTAGAATTGAATGTACTTTTTGTACTGCTGCTTCAAATGCGTTAGTTGATAGAGCATTAAATCATGTTGCTATTTTTGGAGACTTAGCATAATGAGTACGACAAATAAAATGGGAGATTTTGCATGAGTAGTATATTAGTAGATGCACTTAAAGGTGTTAGTGCTGCTGGTAGTATAACTATTACTGGAGAAGGAAATTCAACGACAACAAATCTACAACAAGGTCTTGCTAAGGTTTGGTGTTCAGCGACTATAGCAACTAATACACACACAATTCAGGATAGCCTTAACGTATCTTCTTTAACTGATGGTGGTGCGGGTGTTACTTCTGTAGTCATTAATAACGATATGGATAATGATGATTATTCTATTTCTGCTTGTTTAGGTGTAAGTGGTGCTAGATTGTTTGCAAGTTTAAATGCAAACTCTGATGTAACTACAGGAAGTTATAAAATGAATAGCATAAATTATGCAGGTGGATTTGAGGATTATGATGTATTTGGCAGTTCTGTTCATGGGGATTTGGCGTAATGGCAAGTGAATTAAAATTAGATAAATTAACTGGTGCAACGTCCGCTGCAGCCATTAATATAACAGCAGAAGGTGGATCAACAACAACCAGTTTGCAACAAGGACTTGCTAAGTCTTGGGTAAATTCAGATGGTGATGCAAGCACACCTGCTGCTAGGGATTCACTAAACGTAAGTTCAGTAACAGATTCAGCAACAGGCAAGGGCATATTTGCAGTAAGCAATAATTTTGGTAATGATGATTTTGCTGTTACTGCTGGTGGTTCAACAGAGTTAGTTGCTTTAAATAGAAACACGACAAGTTGGGCAAATAGCACATCACAATATGGGTTTGTAACTTACAAAACTGATGGTGATTCAGTCTTTGATTTTGACCAAGTTTTATGTGTAGCACATGGAGATTTAGCATAGTGAGTAAACCTTCAATACAAGATTTACATGTTAATTTAGAACGTCATATTGGCATATCAAACATGAAATTTTCCGAACTTATGAATAGAGTAAAACGTATAGAGCATATTATGATTGCAACGAGTGGTACTGCGATTATTATGCTAATTGGTCTATTGGTTAAATAGGTTTAAATGATTGATCCAGTTACAGCCTTTTCTGGATTAGTAGCAGCTCATAGTGCCATAAAAAAATGTGTAGAAATGGGAAAAGATTTAGCAAGTGCTTCATCTGCCATTGAAAAATATGCAAGGAGTGAAGCAGAGTTAGGTTTTGGTAAAGAAAGAAAAAAGAAAAAAGGCATCTTTGGTGGTATCATGGACAGTGCCATACAGCAACATTTCAAGGAAGAAGAGCAGAAGAGATTAAAGGATGAGTTACGTTCATTGTTTAAATTATATGGTTCACCTGGACAGTGGGAAAGATTACAAGCAACCATAGCACAAGCAAGAGCTGAACATAAAAAACAATTAGAAGAACAAGCAAGACAAAGAGATGCGATTATAAAAGCGTGTGTTATTACTTTTGTTGCTGTTGCTGGTGGTGTTGGCATTTATTATTTTGCTATGTTTTTAAAGAGCAATCAATGACACAAAAAAAACTACAAACAAATTCCATTCTTGATGAATATGATTTAGATGGTGATAACGAAATCACTAATGAGGAGTTAAAACAAGCAAAAGAAATAAAAGAAACTGAAACAAAATTAAGAAAAAATTTAGCACAATTAAGAATGGCAAGATATACATTGATTGGTATGGGTGTGTTTACAGTTGCCATGTTTTTTGTGCCAATAGATAGAGTTAATGCTTTAAGTGATATATCAAATCTTTTTTACATCAGTGGTGCAGGTATTGTTGGTACATATATGGGAACATCTGCTTACATGAGTAGGAACGGAAAATGAAACCTGCTTTTCTTTTAGCTTGTTATTTAAGTGGTTTACCTGCTGGTACAATGCACCTAGCAAACATTAACAACTGCAAATATTTTCAAAAGTTTTTACATCAACAGGAAGTAAGAATCGGAGATGAAACAAAAAACTATGAATGTTATTGCAAATTGGTTAAAGTAAATGAAGAGATGAGGTTATACTAATGATACAAGCTTTAATAGGCCCAGTAAGCAGTCTACTTGGTAAATTTATCGAAGATAAAGATGCTAAAAATAAACTTGCACACGAAATTAGCACAATGGCAGAGAAACATGCTCAAGAGATTGCCCTTGCTCAGATAGAAGTAAATAAAGCAGAGGCACAATCTGGTTCATTATTTAAGGGCGGTTGGAGGCCAGCAGTTGGGTGGACATGTGCGATTGCTTTTATGTATCATTTTATTATTAAGGATTTAATTATTTTTGGTGCAACTTTTGCTGGTTATGACTTACCAGAATTACCAGAATTTGATATGGGAACACTGCTAACTGTTCTTGGTGGTATGCTCGGTATCGGATCACTGAGAACATACGAAAAACAAAAAGGTTTGACTAAATAACACAAGATTTATTTCGACATTTAAGGGTACATGTAATGAGTTTATATAGAAACATACACGCTAAAAGAAAAAGAATAAAAGCAGGAAGTGGTGAGAAAATGCGTAAACCTGGTCAAAAAGGCAGACCAACTGCAAAGAATTTTCAACAAGCAAAGAGAAAAAAAAGATGAAAA
>CEOT01082024.1_pt1 | contig 10924 bp, 11 predicted proteins | sample 530671 | NCBI WGS metagenome assembly CEOT01 (sample SAMEA2620852, study PRJEB7988) | marine metagenome | isolation source: saline water (ENVO:00002010), including | reverse complement strand
GTGGTGAATCATTTTTGAACCTGCTTCTACAAAATCGTCAGCTGCATCTTGTATTTCACCACTAAGTGCATCAATCTCTTTCTGCATTGCAGACGTATCTGCAAGTCCTACCGTGAAGAACTCTGCTGCACCTTGTGCTGCTATCAAGAACCATTTTTTAAGTTGTTTAAGCGCAACAATAAATCCCTTCTGTATAGTATCGACTACGTTCTTAATGTGTTGATTTATATACTCTACACCCTTCATAAAGTCGTCTAACGCTTTTTTCGGATTCAGTACAGCGTCAATAATATAGCCACCTAATGCAGAGAATGTGTCTGTAATTTTACTAACTACTGCACCTAACATAGCAAAAACAACTTCTAATTGTTTAGCACCTCGCATTGTTTGCGTAAAGTATGCAACTAACGATCCAATTAAGACAACAAGCGCACCTACTCCGGTTGCTGTTATTGCACCTTGTAACGTAAACATAGAAGCAATAGCAGACCTAGCACCTACAAGGAAACTCTTGAAGCCACTAACTGCGCCACCTGTCATTTTATCAAGCGCACCTGTTGCCATATCAGCTGACGATCCTATATTATCTACGCCGTCAGCTATGTCGCCAATACCCTGTCCGGCTTCTTTGGTGTTTACGTTTATGTTTACGTCTATTTCTTCTGCCATTATACTTTGTCTTTTAGATACACTTTTACGCCTTGTCTTATTTTCTTAAAGAAGCGTTTGAATCCTACTTCTTCATAGTAACCATATAATTGAAGCGTATATGTATCTTCTATCACTTCGTGGTCTTGTGCTAGTTTTAGCGTTTGTGGTATTGTCTTACCAACTTTGTTAATGTAATCTATCATTCTGCTTCTAAATAAACTCCTGACTCAGCTTCTATGTAGCCAAGACTTTCTAATAATAAAACGTCTGTTGTTGTAAACATACTCGATGCATTCATAAAGGTTGCTTCTACGTCTATATTCCAACTCATAATGGTATTTGCTGTTCCTGTGCAGTTAATTGAAATACCTGTTGTCAGATTAGGTATAACACTAGGATTTCCTTTTGTCTGTCCTAAAGATATTGTACGAGTACCTGCGTCAGCGTCATTCTGAGCGAAGTCTGTTTGTTCCGTTATGCTTGTTGAGATTGTGCCATTTATGTTTTTAGCAAACCCAGTCCACACTTTAAAAGAACAACTACCTAAAGATCCTGTTGAGCCAATTGAGTCCGTTTGTATAGACATAGCACGTATAACCATTCTACAAATAATGCCCACAGGTAAGAAGAAAGAACCTGCATTAGTGTTAGACTTCGATCCTGTATTTGTAGCTTGTGTAGGTGTGCTTCCGTAAGTTGTCGCAAATAACGTGAAATTCTTTTGTATTGAATTTGTGTTTGATATTAAATTCTTAGCAACAAATGAATGTTCACCTACAATTGGATTTATATTAAACTTACTTGAAGATAGTCCTGCAGACTTAAATCCACCAACGCCTGTTAACAGACTTTTGCCGTCCATACCTGTTGTGTTAGGATTTGTGCCACCATTTGGATTCTTACCACCTCCTGTTCCTCCTGTTCCTTGATTCCATAGACAATCTGTGCCATTCCAAAATAAATCGTATTCGTAACAGCATTCTTCTGTGCCTGTTGACGTACTGCCGTTTAATGGATTCTGAAATATAACTGTGCCGTTTTGCGCCCACCCTAATACTGTCAAGTCACAATCATCGTCTGTTGGTGGTAGCTTTATTGACTCTTGTTTGTCAATTTTTTTAAGCAGTTGAACCTTACAAGGCACGTCAGCAAAAGGCTGATAGTTGCTAATCTTTAATACTCTGTACGGCGTATCTTCTATTTGTATCTCGTCACTAAACTTAAAGTTAAACATATCAGCTGCACTCAACAGCATATTACATTCTAATAGTCGTGCTTGTTTGTCGTATATAGAAAGCAAGAACTTTTGCCAATAACGAGCAAAGAAAGTATATGCACTAGGCACGTTACCTACTATGTTACTACCAAACGCATTGATTGGTGAGAACTCCCATTGTAGTAAATGAGTAGCAGCACCCATAACAGTACTGCCACCACCACCTGCTAAGTAAGGAAGGCAAAGAGGATATACACTAGACTCTGTTTGTCCTACAAAAATACTATTGTTGCCACCTACACTTTGTGTTCCGTTGTGATAAAATAGTTTTGGTTTTGCGTCTGATATAGGACCACTAATGTCTTCACCATAACCTCTATGAACTAATAAATCTGGCACAGCTGTTTGTAAACCTGAGCCTGGAGATACTTCTACAATATCAACTTCAAATGGCGCAAATATCGAATTGTTTTTTAGCTCACCTTGTACGAAGTCACCTTGTATGTCTTGCTTAAATTCACCTTTAACAAAGCCGTTATTAGCAACGTGTATAGCATTCGCAAATGCAGAATCTTCTGCGTCTGTAAAGTGTATTTTTTTCTTTCGTATTTTGTCTGTCGTGGTTAGACTAATAGGTTTGCTAAGGTCTAACTTGTGCGTCCAATCTTTGTGTTCACCTGCGTCTATGTAGTTTTGAAATGGCTGTATATTTAACTTCTTCGGATCTTCTTGGTCTGCTACTATACAAAGATTAAAACGCTCTACTAAATCCTGTAAGAATGCTGTCTGTGCAATGTCTGGCATATTGTGTGCAATGTCAGCATAGCCACTTACTAAATCACTTGCTATAACTTGTACGTATGTCCCGTCTTGTACTACGTTAGTCGAGCCACTTGAGCCACCTGAGTCGAATATACCAACTTCAAAATATATTTCTTCACCGGCATCAAGGTATGCCGTCCAATCCATCTGTACTGTTGTCAAAACAGCCGTTGTGCCGTTACCTGGTGCTAACGTCGTGTATGCGCTCCATTCATCTGCTGCACCTCCCATATGTAGCATAGCATAAGAGCCGTATTGACTTTGTAGTGTTGTAGTATCAAACGTTACCACAAAGTGACCAAAATATACGCCGTCAATAGGTGCGAGGAAGTAATGTGAGTAAGGATTCCAATGTAGTCCAGGATCGTAAAAACCTGTACTAGAAACGTCATTGAATGGCACAGTTTGAAAATTAATACCGAATGGAGTGCTACCTGCTGCAACTGATATTGGTGTTGCAGCCGTACAACCTACCTTTAAACCTAATATGCCTCTTGTCGCTGCGCTCTCTCTGTCGCTACCTAGCGTCATATACAGCTTTGTCCAAGCGTCACTTGTAAGAAAGCTGTTACTTGCTAATTCATAACCTGCTTGTTGCACTAGCTTACTCAACAACTCATTTACTTGAATTGCCGGTTTTAGGTGCTGTGGTTTTAGACCAGAAGGATTGTTCTCAGAATACGGTGCAGCTATACCACTTTCTGGTCCTATATTTTCCCAAGTAAATTGACTGAATGTCCCACCAACAAGTCCGTAATCAATTAAAGGAAAGACAATCTTTCCTGCGCCAACACCTCCCTCTGTTACGTCATTCGACAAGTTGAATGAATTAATTATGTTACTATCTGTAAACAATACGTCATACGATACGTCTTGCACTCCTGCATCATTAAAAAAGAGGTCAATCAGTTTCAGGTCTTTTATCTTCTGAAACAGATTAGCTTCTTCACCGAATACTGCAACTTCATATTCTTGTGCTGTTAAGTGTATTTGTTTTAGCTGCAAAGATCCGGTTACAACAGGCACACCATCAACTCTTATCTCAGCGTCACACTTGAAATGTATGTCAAATTGATTTGTTGTTGTAGCTGAGGTAGGTATCTCTACATTGACGTTGTAATAGTGCGAAAAGAAATTGTTATTGCGCTTTGAAAAGGGTAGTCTAAAGGTTTGAGAAAACGGACTATGCCTACCTAATACCTCACCAACCTTGCCTATTTGATATGTCAAACTAAGCGCACCAGGATTGCTTACATCAAGTGTGTGCTGATTACCAATAGTGCCGTTTATGGCAACTGTCTGTCCGTATGCAATAAGTTCAATCATTAGCTGTATGAGTATGTTCCGGCTTTTGTTACCGGTCTGTTGTGTGCGTACTTGAATTTTAATTGATACAAGAACGGACTGCGCTCGTTTACATTCTTTTTTCTTATGAAGCTAGTGTCTGTTACAACGATAGGCGTTACACCTATTCCATTGCTTGATGCTAACAGATATACCTGTGGTGACAGCATTATTGACTCTAACATATCAACGTCAATTTCATTACTAAGTAAATCTGTCGTTAGCGTCATCTGTTTTGTAGCGTCTGTTTTAATAACACGCTCACCTCCTTCGTCACCTCTAAAGTTCCAAAACTGATTTGCATTAGCTGTGTCCCAATTACCTTGTACTTGTCTAAACGTCTTACGTTGTACGCTCATAGTGTCATTTTTGCGTAGTATAAAATCTTGATAGTCCCAACAACCAAGTGAATTTTGCCAAGCTACTGTTACAGGCTGATTGCCGTCTTGGTATATGCTTGTGCAGTCTTGTATCTCAAACCTGTATAGTAATGAAACTAAAGAAGCGTCTGAACTAGCTGTTGGCGTAGATGACGTGTCATTTAGTGCCATAACTTCGTAGTACGCAACTGTGTCATTTGAAAATGCGTTTTTGAGTCCTGTGTCAATAGTCTGTGTACTCATTTGTGCAGGACCACAACCGAAGTATTGTAGGCGTTCTCTATCTTCATTAACACTTGCAACAGCTTCACCACCGTCAGTCCCTAAAATAAAATGATGTGAAGCTAAAAGAGAATTTGACGAATTATAAGCGCATACGTACATACTTTGTATAGTAGAACCACCAGGTGCAGCACCCTCAGCTATAAACCCTAACGTGTAGTAGCCATTACTCTGTACTTTAATTACTTCGCGTTTTGCTGTACCTAGCGTTTGCGTAGTGCCTGACGTAGCTGTAAAACGATCTGTTAGAAATGCATCTCCGTAATCTTCTAAAACATATCTTGAGTCAATCCAACTTTCGTTATAATTCCAAAAGGCAATACCTGTATCCCACGTTTGCGTTGCTGATTGCGTCCTGCTCCACCCTGCGCTCATAATAACACTAACGTACTCGCCTGTTATTTGGTCTGCGTATATTGTTGGATCTGTTGTTAGACTACTTGAATACTCTTGCCCAAATTTGAACTCTACTTTTCTGTAGTTCTCACCGTTGTTATTACTAAATATCTTGCCCGTATTATTTGCACCTAAATTGTGTATCGTTCTTGTATAGAAGTCGTCAGCTGTTACGTTCTGATCTGCCTTTGTGCAACTCATAAAGTCTTGTATTAGCTTATCAACTCTGAATATGCCTTGCCCATTTTGATTCGGATATACTTTAACTCTAGCTTTCAAAGCACCACCAACGTACAAGTCGCATATATACCTGAAACGATAATATTGTGGTGACGTACTAGCTTGTTCTGTTGACGATATGCTAAACATAAGCTGTTCGAATGCGCCGTGTATGTTTGTGTTATTCGGACGCTGATCTACTGACATACTCATTTCTCTATTACTTTTCTGTTGTTACCCTTTAGTGATTGTGCTATTGCTCCTGCTAAATCTTCTGTGTAAGAATCTTTTAGTATTTTTGTTGCTTTCTTTTCTAGGTTTGCTCCTGTCTTTGTTATGAACAAGGTTGGCTTTAGTCCTCTGTTCCATATAGATCGTGTTACGGCAAACGCTGTCTGTTCGTATGACATAAACCTACCTGCTTCATTCTGAAACTGAAAACGCTTTCGCTCTACCCAAGCTCTAATTGCTTTTGTTAGACCACCTTTTGCTCCTTTGCCTGAACCAAATCTAAATGGCGACTTGCGTTGTTGTGAGCCGAACTTGTCTGACGTATTACCTCTTACACCTAAATCTACAAAACGCCAATAAGGTACTTTCGGCGTAAGCGTTACAAACATACTATATTGATTCTGTCCAAGTTTTGGCTTCATACTATTATATAGCTTTCCGGTATTGACTTTGCCTTGTTTGCGTAAACTTATACGAGCATTCTTGCGCCATTGCTTACCGAGCTTCAACAATGCCTTTTGTGTCGCCGGTGCAGGGTAGTCTGTGTTACCTACTTTTATTGTTACCCTCTTTGCCATTAGTAAGGACTAATACATAAGTCATTTTTATTCGAAACCTCAACTGTTATAGTTGCGCTGAATCCTGTCAAATGATTGTCAAACCTTACTGTGAATGGCGTACAGCTTATTGGAAGCTCTACTTTGTAGTCGTTATCTACTGTTGTATTCGTATTTGCTAACGATTGTATAAACTGATTAAGAACGTCGTGTAGCATCTGTAACGTATCTGAATACACTTGTGTTCTGTCACTTAAATCTGGTTCAATTAGTTCTGCTACTAACAACTCAATATCGTAACTCATTACGCCGTTGTCTATGTCTGCACCTAACAATTCAGCGTATAGAAAAGGGTATTGCGTTTGTGCTAGTTTGTTTATATCTACCTCGTCCATACCACCACTTGCGTAGTGTTGTATCATTAAATGGTCATCTGCAATCGTTTGTAGCAGGTTATTTATCTGTGTGTACGTTTTCATCTATATTGACTTGCGTCAGGTGACTTACCTTGACGACTTTTATCTTGTTCATAAGCTAAATATGTAAACGCCGATTCTATCTCAATTTCGGTAGCTGCTGTTATCTTCAACGGATCTCCACCGGCAAGCGTATGTATAATAACATACCACCCCCACTTCTTAGCAATTATATCTTCTCCGCCTTCTCCTGACGTAAAGAGCTGAGCAAATCTGTTGTTAACGTTTCGCCTATAGATAAAAAAAAATTGGTTGCGCCTAACACAACGTTCATTTTTAAGTCGTCCCAATAGTCTGGAAACACCTCACCTGTATATTCTTCTATTTGATAGAAGTCTTTGTGTTCTTGTTTTATCGGTCTATATAGTATGCTAATAATCTCGTTTATGTGTTCAAAGAAACCTGCTGCACAATATGTTTCTAAATCAGCAAACTCACCAACTGTCAGCTTAGATAGGTTTGGGTGAAATCCATAACGTTTCCCTTTGTAATCAATCTTCTTTACTAACTCCTGGTCGTTTGTGTCAGCGTCAGTAATCTTGTTTATTACTGTGCCTATCTTTTGTAGCTCTTTTAGTGATAGCTTATTCACGATTTTCTCGTCAAGGTTACACAATACACTAATTGTTTCTTTTAGCCACTTTGTTTCGTCTTGTGTCAAATCTATGTTAGCTAACTTTCTGTATTGTGCAACAGATATATCTTCTAATGAATTGGGTACTTTTAATTTCACGATATGTAGTATTTGCCGGAGTAAGGTGTTCCGATTCTGTTTATACAGACATAGCGAACCGCATCAACTATGTGATTGTTAGCGTCTTTTGGTTTGCTTAGGTTAACGCCGTTCTTGTCTGTTTCCCACCTGTAATTTCTAAATTCTTTTTGTGCGTTTGTACTGTCTGCTAGTATATATAATTTGTGTCGTTTCATTATGTCTATTCCTAGACGTATTGAGTCTGGACCTTTCTTAGCAGGTTTAACGTTGTGTCCTAATCTGTGTAATTCTTCTATTGACTTTGGCTCAGCTGAGTCGCAAATGATTGGTGTACGATCTAATTGCATAGCATCTAATTCGTTGCTAATATCTTGATTAGTCATACCTGTTTTGTATAGGTGTTCTCTAATATACAAAGAGTAATCTACACGCCATACAGATACAAGCGCAGTCGGATCGTTTGTGAATCCCCAATCCATTCCGTATGCTACTAGCTTCGCATTCTCAGGTAGGTTATCTGCTACTTGCCATTGTGGGAAGATAGCTGAAACGTTTACACCTCGCTCACCTAGTCCGTATATACGCCAATAGTTCTCATCTGTTTCTTTGAATCGTTCTATTTCATCTATTACGCTTTGTTCTAAGAATGGGTTGTCTTTGTATGTAGTCTTAAAAAACTCAACGTCATTACGCTCTAGTACGTGATCGTATATCCAATGGTATTCGTCAGCAGGATTGTAGTCTATTATAGTCCTGGTTGTTGTTCTAAGTATTAGCTGCCTAAAGTCTTCCAGGCTCAGCTCATTTGCTTCGTTTATGTATAGTATATGTCGCTTACGTCCACGTAGTTTTTGTGGTTGATCTGCGCTAATAAACTCTATGAGATTACCAAACAGCTTATACGTTGCTGAACTCTTGTTGTGTAGTTCCGGTCTATAATTGCCTCCTTTGCTAAGTATTTCGAAGAAGTCACGCATAACAGAAGAACGCAATGCAGGAAACGTCTTACGCACAATTGTAATAATTATACCGGCATTCTTATTTAAGTAGCATAACTCAATAAGCACCTGACATATTGAATACGTCTTTCCAGATCTTGTACCTCCTTGATGTACTTGAATCTTAGCTATTGATTTTTTAGCTTGATAGTATGTAGTCGGTTGCTTCAATCGTTATCGAACCACGTGAACGGCTTTGCTTCTGTTAGGTCTATTTCTTGACGTTCAACATACCCTCTGTTCTTGCCTTTTGTTTTAAGGTAGAAGATTGTTGCAGCTGTACTGCCGTCACCTATCTGTTTGTGCAACTGACTTTCTGCGAAGTCAAGTGCTATGTCCTGTATGCTTTCTACCTGTTGCTTAAAGTCCTCGTCTGTTTTAAGCCAGTCATAGTAAGTAGTCCTTCCTACGTTAGCTGTCTTACACGCAGTCGTAACTACGCCTAGTGATTTCTCAAGAGCATCAAGTAATGCCTTTTTATGGTGTTCGGTTTTGTTCATTTATCAAATGCATTATGTAACTCAAATTAGCTTCTCTCTCAACGTCATTGTTGTTCGATAGTATTTTGGTATTGTTGTTTTCTTTTATGTTCTCAATCTTTGTCTTTTTAGCTTTTAAGAACTTGTCAGTCTGATTGTCTTGACGATTTTTGTGCCTGAGCTTTTTTGTTATGTCGTCTGCTTGAAGTATGATTATGTCACACTTGCGCTCGTTGAATAGACTCTGATTGAATAGTCTGTCACCTTCAAATATAATAGTCGAATCTTCTAGCGCATTAGTAAAGTCTAGAAAGACAGGTTGTACTGCCATTGATAATTTGTCTGTACCACTAAATAAAGACTCGTCATATATCCCTATTATGTATAGCTTATCTTGTTTAGAATAAAGTCCCTGAATAAGACTATACTTAAATGTACGCAACGGCATATTCTCAGCTATTGTTAAGCGTTTAATTAGTGTGCGCATTAGCGAAGTCTTGCCAGTAGCAGGTTCACCACCTATTGCTATTATTCTGTTAGCCATTTCTTGTCGTATGTTTCTTTTCTAAATTGCCAAAGGACAGACCAATCAACGCCGTATGGTACTAGCGTTTCCATTTTCTCAATCTCCTTCCTCATACGTTCAATATAATACCCTACATATCTTTTGCCTAGTCTGTATTTCTTGTATGCGCATAGCGTAGTTTCTATGTTCCAAATGTTCTTGTGTTCTACGTCTGAGCTTTGTATAAGGTTTTTTAATTCGCTGAACTCATATTGTAGGTACTGAATAGCACGTTTGCTTATTGTTTTCTTTTTGCCGTGTGTGTCTAACTCCGGTCTGTTTAAGTAGTACACTAGACCATTACGACAGCTCTCTGCATTCTTTAGGTCTAGTATTGTAGGTTCGAAGTCATATCCGGTTAGTACGTTAACCATTTCCAGGTATATGAACATTGTGAATCTTCCGAAGTTTCTTATTTGTGAAAGATCCTGGAAGCAATTGTCATAGGTGTTTTGTCTTGTTGGTTGTTTTAGGGAAGCAAAATAGTCAGCTTGTGTGCGTCCGTTCATTAAGTTCCTATAACTCTCAAACGTTTCTACAAATTTGTCTTGCGTCTTTACTCTGAGTCTGTCTGTCTGAAATAGCGTTTGGTGTTTGTGGCTATCCCACCACCTGCGTAATCTATTTACGTCCACGTTCTCGTAGTCCGGAAACTCATTGTATATATAATATACATTTGTAGCTGAGTAGCACGTGCCAAATAAAAACGCTAACCAATAACGCTGCTCTATATTCAATTCAAATCTGTCTGCCACATAGCGCAAAGCATCGTTGCTAGGATCTATGTCCTTAGCTTCTGAGGATTGAATATGATATGTTATGTAGTCCACCATATATTCTGTGCTACACCTTTCTTTGTTTGTGTGCTTCCGGCTTTCGTCATACCCATTCGCTCATAGAACGCATTACCAGGTGTGTTGTCTTTATTGCATTTGAGCATTAAAGGTCTAGGAAGTCTTTTGAATAATGCTTTGCCAACGCCTTTTTGTTTGCTGTCAGCATCAACACCTATTTCGTATAAGACATAAGCGTTATATTTTTTAGAATATCCGTATCTCATAAACCCTGCATTGTCTATTATTAGATACTTAGTGTTATTCTTCCCTGAGATATAATCGTCCCACGCCCAAAACAAATTGAAGCTACCTAATTCTTGTGGGTATTGCTTGTGAATCTTCTTTATGAAGTCAGCATCGTCTTTATTTGCTTTTCTAACTTTCATAAATTGTATAAGGTTTTACCTCTACCGGATTCAGCGTAGAGTCTGCTCTTTTGAATATATCTTTAGTTGAAGCAAAATAAACGCCGTCTTTGTACTCGCAAGTCCACAATGGTCTGTTAGTATTGCGAATTGCTAAAAGCTCGTTAGAAGCCGTTAAAATAAGTCCTGCAAACGATCCTGTGGTATTCTCTACGAATGACTTTAGCTTTTCTTTGTCTGAGCCACAGGTCTGTAGTACAATCTCACCATCATTCTCAGTTCTCATTTGTATTCCGTAAGCTGTTTCCATTTCTTCTTTTGTTCGCATATCTATTACGCCGTTAAACGCTAGTGCTATTTTGCCGTCTGTAATGGGTTGATTGTTCTTGTGA
>CEOT01008549.1_pt1 | contig 10962 bp, 16 predicted proteins | sample 530671 | NCBI WGS metagenome assembly CEOT01 (sample SAMEA2620852, study PRJEB7988) | marine metagenome | isolation source: saline water (ENVO:00002010), including | reverse complement strand
TTGTTTGAGCTCTAATTCATCTCTATCTAATTCGTTACCCTCATCATCTAAATGCTGCTCTGCTCCCTCGGAATCTCCAAAGTCAAACATAGCTGCTGTGTGAGCTGCCAAACAACGATGAACAATCTCTAAAAGCCATAGGTCTCGCTTTTCAGCATGACGACCAAATTCACTCTCAGTGTGCCTTTCTACCGCTCTAACCTCTTCTGCAGTAGCCTTGGTTACCATTCCCAATGCTGCAGGGCTAAGGGTCATCTGACGCTCAATGTCACTGTCAGCCATCGCCATACTCTGCAGTATATTCCCACTGACTGGAGCATGAGCTATCGGCACAACGACATCTCGCATGTTGCCAGAATACTGCTCGTCTACCTCTATGATAAGACCATCTTCACCAGATTTTAAATCTGTATAGGCATCTGCGTCCAAAGCACCCTTGCGAGCTACATAAATCCTGCTGTCCCGACGACTACTGTTAGACACAAAACTACGAAGAGCATTGATCTCTTTCTGCTGAGGCATCAGCTGATCAACATACGCCATTCCTCTGTAAGGATACTCTGGCTCATGCTCAAAGATTAAAGGCACAATGTGAGCCATCGGCTGCCCTTTTGAATCTACCAAAGGCAACGGACCCATATATACAGGCAAAGGCTCCGAATCATAACCCTCATCTAAAACATAAATCTCTAAACGACCCTTGTAACGAGTGCCATCTGTGTCGTAGAAATCATCCACCATGTTGCAAAATTCCAACACACGAACAAACGCTTGACCATCTACTGAGTAATCATCACCTGATCCTTTCTGATTTGATAAGTAGGAGGCCAAGTAATCATCACGAGATGAACCACTTATTGAATCATCATCCAATCCATACTCATCGATAACTTCCTGTCTTGGACGATATGACACATGACCAATGAAACGAGAGTCCTCCCAATCGTGGACATCCGCATCTAAAACCATCTCCCAATAAGGAAACACTCGCATCCATACCCGATCTAATCCCTCTCCTGCTGGGTCATAACCAATCTTAGCTCCAGCTCCTTTGTACAATAAAGCTTGGCGAGATGCACTCAATATTCGCTCTCGCATCAAGCTCTGATTGAGCCAATCGTTCACAACCATCTCAGCTTTCTCAGGTGACCCTGTTGTGTACGGACTTGGAGTACAAACAACCTCAATCTTACGAGGATACAATGCCGAAAGATAACCACTCAGAGCTGGCTTGATGCGATTGACCTCTATCTGGTCTAATCTCGTAAAGTCATACGAAGAACGACTGCCTTCTTGACCCTCTATGTATTTCCAAAACTTAGTGCTGTACGCTGCCTTCGCTAACGCCATCTCACTTTTATCATCATCCATTCGGTCATCATGATGGCCTAAATGAGACATCACATCCCGGGGACGAATCATATCATCTTTGAAATCATACCCTTTTATATCCTGTCTATCCATCGTAAACTCCCACTCCAATATAACAAATTTTTATGAGGTTGCTCGTTTGATCCGCTCCATTGGATGCCTATTGCTTGACCGACTCCGAATAGATCCTTTAGGACGACCATCAAAACCTGGACAAGTCCGCAAGGCCCAACACGCCAAGACAAAAGCATCCGCATGATCATCGTGATAACCATCTTGACCCTCAATCTTTCCATCTCTGTCCCGAATGTGCATTAATTCTTGAATTGTTGTCCCATCAAACAACTCAAAAGCATTGGCATTTGTAAGCTGACGAGCAAAAGCATAAGCCTGTTCCTTGTTGCCACGAGAGGTTACCCAATCCTTGCCCTCTGGACTACGCCATATGGGCACACCTTCCTGCAGAAGCTTTCGTATCACTATTCGGCCTGCCCCTCCAGTGTTTGCTTCACACAAAACCCTCGCACTATGGTAATAACGAGACAAATCGGACAATTTCTCCGCAAACAACTGCTCCCCTCCTTGATTCATACTCAATACAGCTACTTGAGCTCCTGTCTCATCCATCACACACGCTACAGCATAATCCCCTCCTGTACACCAGCTGGGATCACAACCAATCACATAAGACATATCGAGCTCAGGTGACTCGTATATTCGGAGTTCCCCCTGAGGCTGAGCTGGTAACGCATTGAAACACTCATTTAAATAATCGACATCAAACCAACATCCTTGGAGAACAATAAACCCATCCTCTACTGTCAATGGATACTCTCTCCTAAATCGACGCTCTCCTATGCCCTCAACACCCCTAATCATTTCGTGTCGCCAATACAGCTGGTGCATGTCTAATCCATGCTGCTGGCCCAAATCCCAATCCTCTGCAAAAGGCTCCCAGCCCTTGGGCGGCTGTTTCCGATACGCTGCGTGATCACTCCACTTACTAAAAATAAATCGAACCGATGGGTCTCCTTGACGCTCTGCTTGTAAAGCGGTAATCACTCGCTCATGATAAAAATTTCCTGGGCCATTTGGTGTGGAAACAATTATAATCTTAGAATCCGGTCCCTCATGTAGAGTAGACCGCAGTCCTGCCCACACCTCTTCAGCATGGGTCCAAAAGGCTAGCTCTTCTGCGACCAGGCGTTGATATGTCCAACCTCGACCATGTGCATCCCCCCTGGCTGTCATGTGGTCAATCAACGCCCCTGTTCTCTCACTGATCAGTGTCTTGTCTACCCGATTGACCCGAAACGGATTTGCATCCTTTAACGCCTTGGGCATGTGCTCATAGAATCCACAAAACTTGCCAAACAAACTCTTTGTTGTCTTGCTGTGGTCTGCTGCAATCAAGGTTCGCAGAGGTTTGTTAGCTGTGTACGCCTCATAAAATGTATCCGCACAATTCGCTGTGCTAATACCAATCTGTCTCGGCTTCAAAACTACAATCGTCTTCACTGCAGGATTACTTAAAGCATCTATTAAAGCTACCTGTTCCTCAAATGGCTTATTGAAATAAGTCACATTCGCTGTCATGTCTTCAAACTTTAGACGAGCGATGAACTGACGACGGTCACCTAATATCTTGCCTAAGTTCATGCCTCATCTACAAGCCAGTTGTTCTCCGATGCTGCTTGGAACCACTGCTCTAAACTCTCGTCTGTACCCAATGATGATCGCTCTGATGCCATCTGACTAATCTTAAGGACAATCTGTATAGCAGCAGGGTCTCCTGTCGTTACTCGCTCCATCAAAGCAACATTCGCCTCATACTCTAAAGCTCGTAAATCTGCTACCGTCATAGGAGCATGCTCTGGTAACAAGTCGGTCCACCAATCTAAAAAACCAGACTGACTCTCCCAATTTCGCCAACGAGACATAGTCAAGTCTGGAAGCTTCTTGCACCACTGACCAACCATACGGAAGCCTTGGTCATACAATGCCCGAACCTCTCGTCGAGCCTTTACTTGATGATCGGTTGGATAGAATCCCATTCTGGCCTCACTATATTTCCATGTGAATTAACATGACCATCTCTCACTGCCTCTGAAGCTCTGCGATTTATCTGATCTACACTCATCCGCTCAGACTCTGGTCGTTCGTTGTTCTTCTTCAGCATTTTAGCCCGAAGCAACGCATATCGCTTTAATTCTTCAGCACTCTTTACTTTTTTGCTCATTTCTTAGCCCGGGAACGCCTAGTTGGAGTTGGCTCTGGTTCTGGAGACTGCTTCAGTTCTGCAATCAACTCTGCCATCATTGCTGTCATCTTACTCTGCTCTGTTCGCATTGCCAACATCTCTGCTTCATGTTCTGCAATCTTTGCAGCCTGCTCAGCTATCAATGCAGCCTGCTCCTCACTACCTGAGAAATCTGGCTGTGGATTAGAATTTGTCATGAACTGCTTCAGTACCTCTGGATTAAACTGTTCCTTACGAGTCGTCGGTCTACCCATGTCATATAGCAAGTCTTGCTCTCCAGTAACATCTACATACTCTACACCAAGCACCAAAAAACTATGCTGAGTGTGAACTGCAACTGTCTCTGGACGACCATCGCTGTCCTTTCCTACAAAACGATTCTGAGTACTCGTTCTTTCCTCTATGTCGACCTCAAACTTGTAGAGCTTCCAATCTCCATTCGCTTGAACTGCCCCCCAATTGTCTATCCCCCACTCAATGTTGGTCTCAATCATACCAATCCAAGTAGACTCGTCTACAGCTCCAATCACATTCGCTATGGGCCACTCATAAATGTAATGCCACTTTCTGGAATTCACCAAATCTGAATTCTCAAACTCAGGGTCTACTTGCCAAAACTGACAAACTTTGTCCACTGTGGTCTTTAATACACTCAAATCTAATATCTTAGGCTTGGTTGTTGGCTTATTCGACTCTTCTTTCCTGCGATGAGAATAACCCCCAGCTGACCTTCGTTTATCTCGTGCATTTGATATTATTCCCATTTGTTATCCCCATGTAACTGTCGCTCTATACGCTCCAATCTACGCAATCGAGCCTGTTTTTCTAAATATAACTCTTTCTCATTTGCTTCTTTCTCTAACTCTAATAGACGCTCTTCTTCTGCATCTCTTCCTCTGTGATATGCCTCCATATCATTCCTTCGTCTTACCTGCCTTATCTTTGCTCTCTGTTCTCTTAATCCTCTGTTCCTCTTTTCTGCCTCTCTCTTTGCAGCCGCTTTGCTCCGATTCCGATGCTCTACCATCTCTTTCCGTATTCGACCCAAGTCCCTTATTACACTCCCCAGCTCCGCATCCGACAAACCAACATAATCCGCTAACAAAACCACAGAAGACAACCCGGGCAACGCCCTCCTCTCTTTTTGGTCAGTCTTAAACCAATGGTTGGCGGCACTCCTACTTAAATTGCATATCCGACTTACCTCTACTGCACTCACAAACAAACTCAAAAGCTCATCTAATGTTGAAATAGTATTAAGTAGTTCTTTCGTCATTTTTTGGTCTACCATTTTGGGTCATCTAATGGTAACATGTCGAATGAGATTAAGTATAAAAAAATAACTTTTTGGAGCAAAAATGAACTACCAAGGCATTGAAGACATTGAAGCTTACGCTGAAAACCCTGTACAAGCTGTTCTCACCATCGGAACCAAAGGACCCTCTGGCGTTCCTACCAAAACGGACCATTTCTTCATCAAAAGTACAAACACAGAATCTGTCCAAACAGGCAAAAGAACCATCCTCAAAAGAGAAAATCACCCACAATTTGATCGGTTCAATAACTCAAAAAATCCTGAGCTCAGAAACAACATCTTCTTCAAAATCGTTGCTCCTATTCACCTCAGAGATGGATGGCAATCTATGGAAGAAAGCCTCAAGTTCTACCTCAAAGCACAACAAATCGATATGCCAAGACACCCAAACAATGCCCCACATTGTACCGGAAATGGAAAAACTGCCTCCAGATGGAACCCAAAAGAAAATAAATACGACACCATCGAGTGCCCTAATAGAACCTGCAAATACAGACAGGACAACGCAGAATGTAAACCCTTCATTCAACTCTTCGGACAGCTCAACTGGGAAAAAGATAAACCCTGGTCTGAACTCCCTCAACCACTCATCAAATGGGAATCTAGATCCTGGTACAACCTCACCAAAGTGCTACTACCATTCTTCAGAGGTATTCACAACCAAGCCATAGCTCTCGGATACGGTGACAACTACTCCCTACAAGGACTCATCGTCAAAATGTCCCTACATAAAAGGAAGTCCGCAAGAGGATCTAATGTCCCTGCTATCTCCCTCTCTCTCGTCTCAAACCTCGATCTCCACCTCAGAGACCAAAACTAATGCCATACATATATGACTACACCATACACTGCCAAAACTCACTAGAAAAACTCAAAGAAATCGAACCCAACTCCATCGACTGTATTCTCACTGACCCACCATATGCACTCGAAAGTATCGTGAAACGATTCAAAAATGGTCCCCCTGTAATCGATAGAGATGGACAATACGAAAGACTAGCTAGAGGGTTCATGGGACAGGACTGGGACGATGATGTCGCTTTCCAAAAAGAATTCTGGCAACTGTGCTACTCTGTACTCAAACCTGGAGCTCATGTCGTTGCCTTCTCTCACGAAAAAACCTACCACAGACTCGCTTCAGCTATGGAACACTGGTTCGACATAAGAGGCATGTTCACCTGGACATACAAAACCGGCTTCCCAAAAGGAAGAGACATCGCAAAAGACATCGATAAAATCATCATGGGAGAACACTTTGACCCAAAAGAAATACAATCAGAAGAAGCTCGCAAATACATTGGGACTAATGTGGCTCTCAAACCCTGTTTCGAACCTGCCGCCATCGCTCGTAAACCAATTGAACAATCATCGATTGCTCGTCAGGTCCTTGATTCTGGGACCGGAGGCATCAATATCGGACACCTCATGCGATGGCCAACTAACTCTTTTTACACACCAAAACCTTCCAGAGATGAACGAGACCAAGGATGCAAACACCTCAAACCAACCAAAGGATTCGAAGCAGTCAAAAGAAAAGAAAACTCTCCCGGGCTAAATAACCCCAGAGCTGGAGCAGGTAGACTCAACACAGAAATCTATAACCACCACCCTACCGTCAAACCAATAGAGCTCTTCTCTCACCTTACCAAAATCTTCTGCCCTAAAGGAGGCACCATTCTTGACCCATTCTGTGGATCTGGCACAACAGGGGTCGCTGCTATAAAAAATGAACGCAATTTCATCGGTATCGAACTCTCTAAAGAATACTGCGAAATCGCTCAAGCTAGATGCGAACACCAGCTCAGCCAAAATATACAAATGACTATCCCTTGGTAATATATGTTCAAAACTCTAAACCATTGGAACCCCTCTCAAAATCACCAATACGATAAAGAGAAATACCCAAACGATAATTTCGGATACTGGCTCAGAAATCAACTCAATGTCAATAACATCTCCATCAAACAACTCTCTCAATACAATCTCAAAGAAAGCACTCTCACTGACTGGTACAACTTCCGTACCAAAAAACCTAGACTCAACCAAATCTATAAACTCACCTACGCTCTAGCCAAAATCTCTCAAACCAAACAAGAAACACTCATCGACTCTCTCAATGATGCTCTCAAACTCAACCTCAATAAACGGTTCAGAAAACTATGATTATTGTATATGTCTTCTCCTGGGATGAATGGGACGAAATAATAAATGACAATCACGACCAAGACATCACATGCCCTAGATGTAAAACATCTATCGATGAATGTCCCTGTATTACATGGCAAGTCGTTGAAATGGAAAACCTAGAAACCTTTGAATTATTCGGCAAAACATGGGCCATCCAACAAACCGGATTTTAAAACTTGCTGACCCACCCACTCTGAACATTGGGGAACAATCGCATTGCCTAAAGCTTGGTTTCTAGCCAAGACAAAGGGAAACCCATCATCCAAGTTATGAAGCGATGGTGGAGCTTCATGTTCTTTCCAATAGTTTCCAATGTGTATCCGTTCATCTTTGCTACTCGAACATTCAAGCTCGAATGTCTCGTCCACTGACTCGGGGTGTACGGACTGTTGTGAGCATCGTTCCTCGTCGGGGTAGGCAACACAAAACCAACGCTTTCTAACATGAGGGGCTCCGAACTGTCTTGCCGATATAATTGTCCACTCTGCAGAGTACCCGATTTCGGCAAGCGATCCAATGACCTCAACTCCTCCCCTGTTAACAATGTTGGCGGTATTCTCAATGATTGCGACTCGGGGTCGTAACTCGCTGATAACTCTATGCATCTCCCACCAAAGACTCGACTTTTCACCCTGCAATCCCTCTCTGTTGTTTAAATTCTGTATTGATATGTTTTGACAAGGGAACCCACCAAGTAGAATGTCTACTGGCTTCAAATCTTCTGATCCTACCTCCCGAACATCATCAAAAATCTCTGCGTCTGGCCAATGCTTTTTTAAAATGGACTGACAAAATTTGTCCTTCTCCACCATCCATATGGTCTCACTGTTGGGAATAGCTCTCTCTACGCCTAAAGAAAACCCACCTATTCCAGCAAACAATTCGCCTATTTTTAGTCGTTTCATAAAACCTACTGAGCACTCTTTCCTGTAGTCAATATCGTGGAAAAACGCTGATAACAACGATTGTACTCATCCGTACTCTCTTGACTAATCGCACAATGCTGACTCACCATCCCTATAAAAAGAAGAGTGTTGTTCATATTACTAATGCCAGCACAATCCGCTCCACTCGTCTGACTGTCCAAACCACGCTGCTGCATCCGACAAAACATCTCACGACACAACAAGTCATTACCTACCTGAGATATGTACTCAGAGCTGCAAGGCACCTTTAACAAATCTATGTCTGCTAATTTCTCTCCTACCTCTGACTCCGTTACCACTACAGGCTCTGGAATAACCACAGGCTCTGGCTCTACTTCCCTTGATTTCATAAAACCAAATGTAGCTCCACCACCCAAAACCAATCCGCCCAATAAGGCGTACACATACAACATATTTATATCCCTAAACATTAGTCTGTTTCAAACTCTGATGACTTACGAAACACGATGAATAATGTACAGCGATGGGCTGTATTCGTTATCTTGACTGCTCCTGTAAAACCAGTGCCATCTGCAGGTTTCGCTATGACATGTGAGTTGTTTGCTCCCATTGTTCCTGACCTAGATAACTCCATTACTAATTCATCTGAGTCAGCATTGTATTCTATTGTCAATCGCCCATCTCCATCACAACTCCAAGCTACCTCTTCGATAAACAATATGTCACCACTGGTACCACCCTTTACAAAGTTTAGGTGAGTAGAGCTTCCCTGGGCAGGATCTACAACTGTCGCTGTCGCTCCTGTAGCATCACTCACACAACTGTAAATAATACGCTCACTGCTGTCTGAAATCTTTGTTATTGTCCAAGCCATAACTTACTCCTAAAGTTTTTATTACCATACCACATCTACTCTGAATCATCATCCGATTTACGAGAACCTGCCAAGATAACCTTATTTAAAAATACCTCTATCGGAATATTGTGAGCATCACATATTAACACCACAGCTGTTGCCAATATCGTTAACATGCGTAATGGATCCTCAGATGCTTCCTCAGCTAATATTATAGCCTTGTTGATTGCTATTAGTCTATTCATGGAGGCCACTCCCAGCCATGTCGTTTTGCATGTTTATATGCACACCTCTGTATGGTTCGTATCGGCTGACCATACCTCTGTGATAGTTTGTGCCAAGTCATACCAACACGACGACTACGATATATCGCACTACCCTTCGATATACTCTCCAAAGGCCAAGGCAATCCCTCATACTCTGCATACCTACGAGCTGCTACTGAAGCTCCCTTGTGAGAAGAGTAACCTAAATCCTCAGCTATCTTTGACCAAGATATTCTCATCTGAAGACGGAGCTCATATGCCGCTTTACCTCGCTCATTCATACGACAACTCTATGTGCTTTAAACCATCCATCACTAATTCTTCATACGACAAATCACACAACTGTTCTAATCCTCGACAAATCAATATGAAGCTCATTATATGTGGAGTCTTTCCTTTCTTCCATTGATATATTCCATTCTCTGTAACACCCGATACCTTAGCTAACTCTCTGTAAGTTCTGTCTCCAAGATGCTTGTCTATAAAGGTTCTCATAAGTCTGTCCAAGGCCAATCGTTTCTTTCTCTTCCTACACTCTGGTAGTATCCTCTCAATACTCCCTCCTGTTCTATAGCATACACTCTCTGCCAAGCCCAGAAGTCTCTGAAACTGTTGAACTTATGTCCCAAGCTCACAGCTAACTCTGGCATCATCATATCTAATATTTTTGCAGCTGTCAGTGCATCTGCAGAAGCATCATGCTGTTCGTAAGTTATTCCCCTTCTTTCTGCTACATTGCACAATCGGTGATAGCCCTTGCCTTGATCCTTCTCATCGACCTTCATAGCTACAACCTTGCCACAGATGCCAAACCAAGGCAACCTCAATCCTACTGCCCGGGATAACTCTGCATCCAGCATACCCCAATCAAAAGGAAGATTGTAAGCTGCCAACATACGACCAGACAAATGAGTCATGATTGTGGGTAACAGCTGACGGAATACTGGACAATCCTTAACATCTGCATCCGTTATTCCATGTATCTCCTGAGTAATTTTCGGAATAGCCACTCCTGGATTGAACCTCTCATTGAATACGAGCTCCCTGTTGTTCAATCCTAAGTTCATATGAACAATCGCAAGAGATACAGCTCTCGCTTCTCCGATAACTAAGCCTGTAGTCTCAAAGTCAATATATGCCACGGGCATTCCGTACAACCCTTGATTTGTCCAGGATCTCAATAGTTCCATGTCGTTGCCTCCTTGCTGTCTCTACATACATGACACCATCCTCAAACACACATAAAACTATGGGGTATCCCAAACGAGACAACTTAATCTGCTGCACTTGCAACCAAGAAGCTGGAGGATCTTGCCCTTTTATCTTAGCCAAAAGCTCATCCTCACTAAGGTCTAAATCTGACGATAAATCTACTATGGACAAAATCTGACCCTTATGTCTCTCGTACAAAACCTTCAATATAAAGCCTGCTCTGTTCATGTCTCTCCTACTGTGATAGCCCCAAGCTACTTGCTCGGGGGTCTTCCTCTGGTCGTCTCCTGGGCACCAACTCGCAATCTGCTCGATGTGCCCCAGGGTGACCTCCCTCTGGAATCCCCCCTCACAAGTAGCTTGGGGCTCTTCTTGGGGGCAGTGTTACCCTTCTTGATTCAGCATATCATCAGCTTGCTCACGAGCGGCCTTCTCTATAGCGGTTCGCGTATCGTCTTGAGATAAGCCCTTAGTAATGCACTCAGTGAGGGTATCAAGCACGCCCATCAAAGCAGCATCCTGTATAATCTGTGCTAACCAGTGATTGCTATACATTATGCACCTCTCACAACAAGAATCACACGATGGCGATAAACCGCCCAAGTCTT
>CEOT01019975.1_pt1 | contig 11023 bp, 5 predicted proteins | sample 530671 | NCBI WGS metagenome assembly CEOT01 (sample SAMEA2620852, study PRJEB7988) | marine metagenome | isolation source: saline water (ENVO:00002010), including | reverse complement strand
GATGAATGACTCGCAGCGAAATGCTGCGACGCCATTGTTTGACAAGATTAACAACCGAGTAGGTTTGCGTGCTCAAAGTCATTACTTATCGCAGTCAGCAGCCGATAAGCAAACCCAGTCTATTGCTCGCCGGATGCTTAAAGCTGAAACCTTGGGCGCAATGGATCTGACTGTCAACCAAGAGGTAGACAGGATTGTGGGGTCAGATCAACCAGTTATAAGCACGGTTATTAACCCAGAAGCTGTTGTAGAGTTCGGCCAGATTAGCAACCTTTTAATGCAAGAAGGCGAAGCTAGAGGCTTGTCTGGAGACGCTTTGCAAGCATTTGTTCTTCAAGAAAACGACAAGCTGTTTACCAGCATTGTCGCTCAAAAGCTAAACAGTGGCCAGTCTGGTCAAATCAAGCAAGTGCGAAGCTTAATGAAAGAGCTTCCAGATGGAGTTGTTAGCGACTCCAAACTTCTAGAGCTTAGAAACAAAATCTTTGATGCTGCGGATGAAGAGTTAATAACTCGAACAATTATTGAAGACGCCGCCGCAGGAGACTCTTTAGAAGATGTGTTTTCGACCACTGATGCTCTTCTAAAGAACAATGTCTACACACTCAGCCAATGGCAAAAGCATCGAGATCAAGCCATTAAGTATTATGGTCAGCAAGAAACATCAATGGCTGATCAAAGAAACGAACTGCTTGATCAGGTGGCCGAGCTTGTAGCAAATGGCGAAAGAGTTCCTGAAGAGCTAAAAAGTCAAGCTGTTCAATTTAGAGTCAAATCTAAGTTTGACGATATTGTTAAAGGAGATGATACGTGGATCCAAGAAGGCAAAAATCTTTGGGCTGCTTATACAACTTCTCCAGAAGCAGCCCTGCAAGACTTTAACAACCTTGGTGCTGAAGCCTTTAGTAGAAAGCTAGACGCTGTAATGCCTTGGTCAAAGGCACAAGAGATCTTGAGATCTATTGGGGCGCAAAGGGCTACTCAAGGCAAAGGGCGGAGGGGTAGCTCTAGTAGTTCAGAAGCCAAGTTTGTCACTAACCAGCAGTCTGCCAACGACTACTTGTATGGTTTTGTCAGAGGCATGGCTAATCGGACTGGCCAGACTTCGTTTATGGACAACGATGATTTGTCTGCCGACCAAAAAGCTAGCATCGAAGTGCGTTGGCGTCGCGATCTAGAACCGCGAGTTAGAGACGCGATGCGCTCAGAGCCAGACAAAGACATTCAAGTCCACATTGCTAAACAGTCTGAGCTTCTTTGGAAAAGCGGAAGCTTTCCCATGGATGGCCAAACTTACAACAAGTATGCGCTAGCAGACTTCCAGATGCCTGAAGGTGCTGCGAACTTAGAGCAAGACGTTGACGGAACCGGCAGGAGGTATGTAGACATCGCTAGGGAGCAGCTTCAAAACGAAGCCATCGAGAAATCAGAGCTAGCTCAGATGGCTTATCTGCGCTCTCAATCGGCACCTGTTTCGCCTGCCCTTCTAGGGATGCGAGACACGATTACTGGCGGAGGCAACAACCTAGTCAACATGCGATCTGACGTTGAAGTGCGTCAGCAAGTTCAAGGAACCATGCAGGCGAGCATGGCTATGTTTGGCACGCCTTTGCCGGGTAACTACGAAATTGTAAATGTGCCGCAAAGTGCCATCTATGCCCGAGCTAACAAGCTAATCGAAGACAACAAGCAAGCTTTGGTAGAGTCTTCAGAAAAGGCCAAGCTTAATCGTGCAGATCTTTTGCGAAGCAGGCTTGAGCAAGTCATGAAGACCACGGCTTGGCAACAGTTTGTTAAAGACAAAGAAATAAGTTTTGGCGAAAACGTCGGCAACATTGTTTCCAATGTTTGGGATGCAGCTTTCCGAAGTCCAGGTCTTCCAGAGATTGATCGGCCAACTAGATCTATTCTAGATGCTCACCCTCGATTAACGATTGCCATGGAGTTCCTGGAGAACGCCAAAATTATAGAAGCGGGCAAGGAGGTTGGTATCAAACAGTTGTTCTTGCAGAACGCTGAAAGCACTGAAGATCAAGAGCAACTCTTTAGACAAATCGTAGGACATCACTCAATAAGCAATCATGCTTTAGAGGTTGAGCCTGACCCTTTAAAAGTCGAAAAGACCACTCCTACAGAAAGAAGGTCTGCATACCAAAGGCTTTATATTCAACGAGAGGAAGAGCGAGATCGTCGAAATCCTCTTCGAGCTTTAACTCGCAAGCGTGCATCTATTCAATCTGCGATCGAAAAAGGTGAGGCAAACATTGAGCGTGCTCGTCAATATCCGCTCGATCAGTATTACGACGAAGCTGAAATGACGTTTCGTGAATACATTGCCGCGCAATACCAAAGCATCAGCAGCCTGACCGACAGCTTGCCGGATCTTGATCGTCAAATTGAGATCAGAGAGCAGGCTCAAAACTTGAAACGCTTGGAAGAAAGAAAAGAGCGTTTGTTTGCGGCGACCAAAGATCCTCGCGATCAATTTAAAGTTGATCGCAGCCAATACCCTGAAGGCTCAAGTGCTGCTCTGTTTATGTCGCAGGTAGAAAGCAGAATGTTGGAAAGCTACTCTGGGTTTGTTGATGAAGACAAGCTTATGAAAGCTAGAGAGCAATACGACGCTGCTAAAAAAGAGTTTGAAGACGCTTATAAGCAAGCTTTGCCTGAAGCTCGAAAGCTGCGTCAGAGAGAAATTGACCAGCAAGGACTTCCTATACTTCCCGGTTCGGACCGAGATCGGTTCCGGAAAAGAGACCAAGAAGCATTGAGGAAACGGCGAAAAGCCACACTGATTGAGTCCAGGAAATCGACGGAAGAATACAGGAGGCGTAACAGTGACTGATCTTTACGGTTTGCCTCCTCTGTTCCCTCGTCATCCAGACCCCACGTCTATGTGGCGCGAGGCTTACTCTAAAGGTCCGGACAATATTGATGATGACAAGATTCAGGGCTTGTCTCAAGCGTTTCAGGTTGAGCCAGAAGAAGTACAAAAGAACCTAGTAGACTTTCAATCTCGCTTCGCAGCGCAGCAACTCTACAACCAAAAGTTTCAGGAAGAGTATCCAACTCTTTCAATGAATCTGTCTCGACCTCAGTTCGTGTCTCGCGTCCGCGACGACATGGGCAACCTTATTGAGACAGAAGGTTGGTGGAACGAAATCTCTAACGCTTACAGCGTTGCTCGCGACACGGTAGCAATTGGAAACATCGGCACCCGTGCCATGTTGGATAGTCGAGATCTCTATCCTTACGAGAGAAAGAAAATTGAGCGTGCTCGGCAGCTACAACGCGCTCACATGGAGAGTCAACCTGGATGGGTATCTTCTGCGGCAGAATTGCTCGGAACCATGCAGGAGACTTTGGGCTATTCCCTAGCTGCTGGATACACAGCAGGCTTGGCATTTCCTCCAGCGGCCCCTTTTGTGGCAGGGGCTACCGCGTTTGCTACCAGCTTTAACTTAGAAGCAGGAAACTTGTATGCCGACTTGATCATGGATGGCTACAAGCCTGCCCAAGCTTCAGAGATCAGCTACAAGTATGGATCTTTGATTGCTGGGTTCGAGTCTGTCGGTTTAAAGTTTGCGGGTGCTGGAGTTAAGGCTCTTGGCAAAGAGCTTTTGAAAGAAGGCGTTAGCGACCTAGTCAAAAAGCAGACGTTCACCAACATCAGCAAAGACGTTTTTGCTGACTACGCAAAGGGCGTTGTTGGAGAGAGTGTTACGGAAGGCATTCAGGAAGTCCTTGCCGAAGCAGGCAAGCTCCGTGCTTCTGAGAAATATCGCCCTGACGATCTCTACGAGCCGGAATACCTTGACCGATTCTTAGATGCGTCTTGGCACACCTTCAAAGGCATGGTGATTCTTGGCGGTGTTCCGGCGGCAGGAAGGCTTGCTGTTGACAACATCCGTGCGGCAGAGTCGTTGCATGATGAGAAGGAAGCAAAGAAGGCGCACGAAATCCGATCTCGTTCTTCTGTCCCATCTGCACAGGATCAAGTAGATCGCCAATCTTCGGAGAGCACCCTACACAGTTCTTACTACATTCGTGCTCAGGACTTCATGCGTACCGTTAACGCTATTGAAGCTAAAGAGCGCGAGAGTGGTCGTCCTGAAGGTCAGTTTAGAAGGTCTGTAGAGAAGTCTCAGCCTGGATTGCTGAGGAAGCTAGAAGAGGCGGCAGAAAGAGACGGCGACGTAGAGGTCAACACAGCAGACTTTAACAATCTGTTCTCGCAGACCAAGGCGTTTCAAGCAGCCTTTGATCATGTTGCCTACACCGAAGGTGGGATGACAACGTTTGAGCGAAAGGAGTCTGAATCCATTCGCAAGAGAATGATGGTTTCCATGTCTAAAGACGCCAAGAAGGCGCTTCAAGATTTGGACGACTTTGAAGACGAAGTGACTGAGGTCCGTCAAGAAGTCAAAGAAATGATGGAGTCCGTGTTGGATGGATTGCCTGCGGACCAAGCAATGAACGCAGCCGCGAATGCATCTGTGCTGATGGGGTTCATTCGCAGGGCGAGTCTGGCAATGGGCATCTCTCCCCGAGAGTTCGTTAATCAGCACATGCCGCGCATTGCAAGGCGTGGTGCTGGACCTACCGCTAAAGCACAGCCTGCGCCATCTCCCGATGTTGCCCCGGAGCCTACTACCGACCCTACTTCTACGCCTGAATCTCAGCCTGATTCAGAAACAACATCAGAAGAAGAATCGGGGACGCAACCTGAATCAGAACCACAAACGCAAGATCCAACTGAAGAGTCTTTTTTGACAGAAGAGGCTCGCGAGATCCTTCAGAAAATAGCAAGCGGCCAGTCAACTCCTGCGTTTGTTTCTAAAAGCCTAAAGCGTGTCGCTCAAGAGAATGGCATTGATGTCACTCCTCAAATGACACCTCAAGACATCATCGACCAGTTGATGAAAAAACTTGAGGACAACCCTCGCGCTGAAAAAGAACCGCCGCAAGGCGAGGAGGTAGCAGATCAAAGTGAGTTGCGTTCGACGACAACAGAAGAAGCTCCAGCCTCTCAAGTTTCAGCTACGCAGTTCGATGAATCTTCTTATCGGCCCGAGGTTGTAGCTTGGGCTAAGGAGCATTTTGGGGATCGAGTTGCACCCAACGGTAAGCCTGTCTACCAAAACTTCGTGCGCTGGTTTGGAGACAGTGTAGTCGTTGACCGTCAAGGGCGACCGATAATCATGTTTCATGGAACTCCCAGTCCTACGTTTGAAACATTTGATTACGGGAAACTAACTCACGGTCTTTTTGGGATGGGGTTGTACACCACAGTTTCTGCTCGAATAGCTAGTGGTTATGCCGCCGAGTATGACAGACGAGGTCGGCGAACAAAGTCCGGTGGCATTTATCCGTTCTACGCGGCGATTCGCAATCCCGTAGACATGGATGCCCGTGCAGACCTAGCAATGTGGAAGAAAGGTCTTCCAGAAATTGACTTCTCAGGTCTTTCAGAAAACGCCACAAATAAAGACGCTTATCGGGTTCTAGAGTCTCACTACGGAGTTCGAAAAAAGGTTGGTCGCAAAATCCGTATTGAAGGTGGGTCTAAGTTTTCTCCTAGGAAGCGAAGGATCTTAGATGCAGGCGGAGAAGTTATTGCTGAAGTTGAGGAGGGCCGTTCACCAATCGGGGAGGGAGCGGTTCGAACTCAAGAAGCCCTGATCAGGTTAGGGTTTGACGGTATCACCCATGTTGGAGGCAACATTATGGGGCGCGGCTACCGTCGTCACCGCGTGTACATTGGGTTCGAGCCTAACCAACTGAAGTCTGTTCACCAGAAAGGCAACTACTCTCAGTCAGATTACTTCCTCTTATCTACAGATGAGAAGAAGCAAGTCTTAGGCGTTGCTTCTTTCGAAGGCACAGACGCCATCAAGAAGATCCTGCTCGATCCAAAAGCCAAGCCGACCACTCTGATGCATGAACTAATGCATTGGAACCTGGAGCTTATGTCGGATCTAGGTGCTGCTACTTTAGAAAAAGCTGAGGCAGACAGAACCGCCATGGAGAAGCAAATGTTGGACGATGTCCAAAGGCTTCTGAAGTGGTCGGGCTACAAGGGCACGCTTCAAGAATGGCGTCAGATGGACATCAAGGCTCGCAAGCCATTCCACGAGGCCATTGCAGTTTCGTTTGAGGTCTACCTTTACGAAGGCAAAGCACCAAACCGAGAGCTTCGATCTATTTTTCAGAGGCTGGCCGACTACATCCGTGGTGCGTTTGAGCAGCTTGTTCTTACTTTTAACGAAGAATACGAGTCTGAGTTTGGCCGTCCATTGCCGGGTCTGAACGAAGACGTTCGGGCCATCTTTGGCCGCATGATGTCTAGCGAAAGAGATGTCCAAGTCTTCTTGGATCAGCACGGCCTAGATGTCAGGATGATGGATCGAAGCCAGTGGCAGCAAATGGGGCTGCAAATTAGCGACTACGAGGAATACGAAAAGGAGTTCCAGAACGCGTTAAGCGCAGCCAAGGCAGAGTTGACCGAAAAGCGAATGGCTGAGATCGGTTACCAGGACCGGGCGCGACAGAGAATTAATCGGAGCATTCGCAAGGATCTGAGAGAGGCTCAGAAGAGAATCAAGCAAGAGGTTCAAAGCGAACTGGAACTAACGCCGGTCTATCAGCTTCGAAGCTGGATGAGGACTGGGCGACACATGACAAGCACGGGTGAGTCTCTGTCGAAGACGGAGGTTCGAACCCTGGACCGAGCAGCGGTAGAGCAGGTTGCTGCCGAGATGGGCAGGCCAGACATTGTTGAAAAGCTTGACAGGAGCAAGCGCCTTCGAAGCACTGGAGGGATGCCACTCGAATCTGTCCGCGTAATGTTCGAGTTTGAAACGGTGGAGCAGATGCTAGAGCAGCTAGCTGACGCTCGCAGCTTTGATTCAGAGGTTTCGTATCGAACAGATCAACGTGTTCTTGAAGAGCACTCTGATCTTACGGACCCTGTTTTAGTAGAAGAGCGTATCCAAGCAGCGATTCACGGCAGGGTTCGGCAACGTTTGATTGCTTTGGAGCTTCGATACATCCTTAACAACGGAAAAGCTCGCAGAAGCGAGATCAACTTGGCGAAGGAGATGGCACGCCAGATTATCTCAGAGACTCCAACCGGCGAGATCAGCTTGTCTGCATACAACCGAGCCGCAGCGCGTGCTCGCAAGAAGTCAATCCAAGCTCTTAAGGATGGGGATTTAGAAGCTGCTGCTTTTGCCAAGAGGCAAGAGCTACTCAACGAGTCGTTAATCGTTGAGGGCAAGAGGGCTCGCGAAGAAGTTCGCAAGCTTGTCAACGCTAACCAGCGAGCTTTCCGTCAAAGATCAGATGAGTCTATTGCCAAAAGCGGGAAGGACGTAGCGGTAGTCAAGGCGTTGCGCGGCCTGCTGTCTGTCCTTGGGATCGGAAGGATCTCCGAGACTGCTAGTAGCCTCCTAAAGAAGCTGCACGAAAGCGATCCCGAGTTTGCTTCCGAAGTTCAAGATCAGATTGATTACTTCATCAACCTAGATCTGCCTCAAGCTGTTCCTGGCGACCGTCGAAAGCCAGTAGAGCGATTGAACGTTACAGATGTCAGGACGCTACGAATGTTGATCGGTCGCTTCTTGAAGCGAGCCAAGGACAAGCGAACTGTGGAGATCGGGGAGAAGAAGCAAACGATAGAGGAGGCTGTCAATGAATCACTACAGCAGCTAACGACAGTTGACCCATCTAAGGTTACTCCTGATGACAAGAGTATCTTCGGTCGAATCCGAGACTACTTCTCTGACATCATCCGATTCGAACACCTGTTCCGAAGGATCGATCAGGGTGTAGTCGGGCCATGGACTAACATGTTCCGCCACATCAAGGATGCGGCTAACGAATATAGAAGGTCGGTCAAGCTGTTCTTGTCTAAGGACAAGGTAACTGGCGAAGGCTTTGACCTTGTTGGTCGGCTTCAAGCTCTGGACCTTAAAATCCCTGGCAAGGTTCGTCGCCTAACTGCCAAGATTGGTGACCAAGAAGTAGTCATTGGTGGCGATGGGCGACATGCCAAGACTCAATTGATTCACATGGCGATGCACTACTACGGCAACGCCAGCAACAGAGAGCGGTTGGTCCGAGGGTATGCAGGCAAGCAAGCAGACCTTCAAAAAATGAGGCGGCATGATGCCGACATCAAGAAGTTCCTAGAAGATCAGATCCAAGCAGGCATCTTGACTAAGCAGGACTTCGACTTCATGCAAAGCGTGTTCGACAAGTTCAACGACGACGACATGCTGGGTCGAGCGCAAGAAGTAATGATGCGTCTTCGAGGCTACGAGATGAAGCCAGTAACGCCTGAAGAGTTTGTCATCACTTTGCCAAACGGCAGGGAGTTGAAGTATGCGGGAGGATACATCCCTGTCCGGTATGAGACACCGCAGGGTCAGGATCCAACCATGCAGGAGGAGAACATGTCGGTTGAGCATCAGGCCAAGAAGATGCTTCAAATCCTCCCTGGATTCTCCCGTGAGAGAACGGGCATTCCTGAGAGCAGGATTCAACTAGATCTTTCTAGCATCCAGCACCACGCCGCAGATGTTTACCGATTCATTCATCTCGCGGAACCTGTGACTCAAGTCTACAAGGTCGTCAACAACTCTCGGGTTCGTGCGGCATTCATCCAAAGGTTTGGGAACAAAGCATTTTCTAACATGGAAGGCTGGCTTAAGCGCAGCGCCTATCAAAAGTTTAGCAAGGGCGACGACACTGAGGTTGGCAACATGCTGTTGACTTTGTCGCGCAACGCCAACATGGGCGTAATGTTCCTGAACATCGGGAACACCCTGCAAAACTATGCTGGACTAACTATCCCAATGCGACGAGTTGGGAAAAGAAGAATTATCTCTGCTCTAATCCGAAGTGCATTTAGCAAGTCGGCAGCAAAGGACATCGCAGAGAAGTCTCCAGAAATGAAGGCTCGTCTAGAGCGTCAGATCTTTGACATTTACAGCCAACAGCAGCGCATCCTTACTGAGGAAGACAGCCTGTGGTCTCGGTTGCAAGGCTGGTCTGGCAAGTATGCCTATGTCTTGCAGCAGATTACGCAGAACCACGTTGACGTAGCGGTATGGCAAGCAGCCTACAACCAAGAGACAGAGAAAGCTTTGTCTCAGAACGTGCCTGCTGGAGAGGCTGAAAAGCAGGCTATTGCATACGCCGATGGCATTGTGCGCGGCTCGCAGATGGCGGGTGAGAAGGAAGACCTAAGCGCGTTCGAATCAGGTGGCCCAATCTCTCGGGCTTTGTTCCCGTTCAAGTCTTGGTTCATCAACTGGATGAACAATGCTTCGACGCAGGGCCGTCTAGACATGAACGAGGCAGGATGGAACCGGGCAGCAGCCCTTGGATCTACCTACATCTACATGCTCATGATCCCAGCGATGCTTGCAATGGCTGCTACGGAGTTGGCGCGAGGCGAAGACTTCGATGACGACGACGACGGCTACGGCGACGACATCATGGAGTTGTTCTTCCGATCGCAGCTAGATCAGATTGTTGGCGGTCTTCCCGTTGCTTCAGACATCTACCGAACGATGTCAAACAACTGGTTCGACGACGAATACTGGAACAATCGATACCCCACTGCTCCTTGGCAGAGGGCGATGGAGTCGTTCATCCGTGCCCCGCTAAGGTTTAAAGACCGGCCAACTGAAACTGCCCTCGACATGATTGGTCAGTTTGGAAACATGGCAGGCATCCCCGCCACAGCAGTATTCAAGCGAGCCAGCCTGATCGGAGACGAGATCGCAGGCGAGCTTAGAAGCGAGGATACCTACGACTTTGTGCGGGGTGCCGTCACAGGCCAGAGGAGCGACCTGCAACGGCTGAGTCAGTAAACCGTTTTCGGCAAACAACTTGCATACCTCTTGCGTCTCACCGTATTTTTGAGAAACTACTAATATGGCATCCACCATCTCAGCAGCCACCCTAACCGTGACGATCACGGAGGCGATCACCCTCAACGGGTCTGCCCAGGGAGCGACCAACACGGTCACCGTTGACAACATCAACGAGATCTCGAAGAGGATCGTGACAGTCACGCACTCTTCCGAGTCTGGGCTGCTTGGATTCCTGTCTTCCGACTTGTTCTCAACTGGCTATCTAGCAGGCCAGTTCACGGCGGGTGATGTCCGATACATCCGTATCACCAACAAGGACGATACCAACCACGCCACGCTCACCTTCCGCAGCGCAGGCAACCATGAGTTCGCTGTGTTGCTCGACAAGGGGCACTCTTACGTTGTCTCTTGCGACATGTCTGGAGGCGTTGCTGCCACCATGGATGCGAGCGCCTCTGCACTTACCATTTCCCTTGCGGATCTAATCGACATCACGGCCCAAGCGAACACCGCTGCGGTCGATCTCGAAGTGTTTGTAGCCTGCGTCTAACCATGAAGAAATACAGCAAGAAGCCCATGTCTAAGAAGACCATGCCCGCCAAGAAGGCTGCTAAGAAAGCAGCCAAGAAGCCCATGATGGGCAAGAAGAAGGGCTATGGCCGCTAAGAAGAAGGGTCTCTACGCCAACATCCACGCGAAGCGGAAGCGCATCGCTGCTGGTTCTGGCGAGAAGATGCGGAAGCCGGGTGCCAAGGGTGCCCCTACCGCCAAGGCATTTAAGCGCAGCGCTAAGACTGCGAAGAGGAAGTAACTATGGCTGGTTCTTACAGAAGTAATGTTGTTCAAGGCACCGCAGGAAGGACCGCAACCTTCGACCCGCCGCTAGACGCATTGTTTGTCACGGCTGCTCCAACTGCCGACGACGGTGTGTTTACGATCAATGGGACTGATGTCACCATGGACCGAAGTCTGCTGGCTGTTGCCACGCTCTTTAATGTTGGTGGCATCAGCAAGATCGTCGGAGCCGCTAGCTTCACATACATTGGCCTTCGCGAAAAGGTCAGCGGTGCGATCACTGACACTAACGTCAGCTAATGGTCGAGCGCGGCGGAGAGAAGTTCTCAGGCTACAACAAGCCC
>CEOT01018959.1_pt1 | contig 11131 bp, 11 predicted proteins | sample 530671 | NCBI WGS metagenome assembly CEOT01 (sample SAMEA2620852, study PRJEB7988) | marine metagenome | isolation source: saline water (ENVO:00002010), including | reverse complement strand
GTCAATACCCATCGGTACCGCAGACCCTGTATATGCTCCTGTTCTAGTTGCAGGTAACTGACTTAGAGGGTCTTGTGACGCAGGATCAACAGGCTCAAATCCTGTGGGTAATCCTGAAGGCATAGGTTTGTTTTGTTGATCTGTTATAAACTTGAGTATGTCATCTTGGAAGTCTTTATCTTGTTTTTCAGCTATGTCAGCTCTGGCCGAAACACCACCGGGAAGCTTTACCTCTTGTAAGTCTGAAGACTGTGACAGTAGAGCTTGGATCTCTGCTAGCTGTTCCGAAGAGAGGCTTTTTAAACGATTTTGATTTTCAATAGACAGTTCTATTTGATCTTCTAATGGTTGTTGCGATAAAAGGGAGAATTGATCTCTTCTATTTTTTTGTTCCTCTGTTTCTAAACCAGAACTTATTGCTTGTTCTTTTTGTCGTCTCTCACCTATAAAGTCTTCATCTAGAAGATTTGACTCTTCCATACTTGACCGTCTTTCGACAAATCGTTGTATTCCTTGTTTGAAATTAATCTTTGCTTGTTCTGCTTGGTCGTTTGTTAGTGCATTGTCTTCTAAAACTTGTTTCGCAAACTCTGCATTAACCTCTCTGGTTTTGCGACCATACATCTGGGCAGATGCTACTAGTTCATCTTGACCTGCGTTGTACTGTAAGCCTGGATGCAAAAAGTATCTTCCTTCATCTTCGTTGATAACCATCATCCCTGTGCGGACAACAGTTTCAGATTCTAAAGAATTTGGATCTGTTAAGGTCTGTCTGTAGGTATATGGAACCTTAAACAACCCACCTGTTTTTGTGTAACCTTTAGACTGTAAATCTTGTTTTATTTCATTTGGAACCATTATGCACCACCATATCTTCTAAATTTAAAAGCATCAAAATTACTGACGAAAGGACTGGAAACAGTAAGGTCTGTACCCTTGGGAGTAGAAAGATTTTTATACGGAGCAAACATTTGTCTTCTTTCAGATGCTGAAGCATCCTTTGCTTGTCTGTCAGACACCTTTTGTTGCTCTCTCTGTATCTTCAACATCTCTCTATACTTTTTGCCCGAAGAAAGAGCTCCTGCCAAGCCCCCAACTAACAAGCCTGTTCCAGCTCCGATAGCTGCTCCTACAGGTCCTCCAACAGCAGTGCCAACTTGAGTACCCAACATCATACCGGCTTGACCGCCAGTAGCAAAACCCTCATAGTTAGCTCGACGCTTTTTTTCAAGCGAGCCCTCTGATTTCATTAACTCTTTCTCAGAACTGTAACTCATAATTGCTCCTATAAATACTTTACATCAACAACGAGTGATCTGTGACCGATATGTGCTCTACCTCGATTTGTTACAGACTCACTCATACGACACGCTATATAAATATGATTGACCCCTTCAACCAAATCAACCCTGGTGCAAATATTGTGATTTTTAGATCTGCCTTTGGCTTTGGAACTTCCCCTGTACAACCAACGCTTGGTGCCTTGTATATAGCTTGGCTCTGTGTCTCCTCGGACAATAAATAAAGCAAAGTCGCATAGGTCATATTTGCCTTGATCTGTTGGCCCAGAAAGAGTGGAACCACCTCGCTCTTGAGCTTGCCAACACGCCAAAATGTTTGCACTGATGTCCTGTGTCGGTAGAGGCGGCTTTACATGTACCGTTGCTGACAAACCTGGAATAGGCCTCCAAGTGTCTACTGATGTTGTGTCTGTTGTACGATGGAGAAACACTGCAGCATTATCTCCAGAGCCTTCTCTTCGAAAATGTACATCTCCACTGACTCCTTCTACTCTGGGAGCTGGGGCACCAAAGAAACGCAATGGACGAATATGTATAGTGTCAACCCAATTTGATGAGTCCAAATCGCTAGCCTCTATACCGCCATTAATGGTCAACTCCATCTCTTGTGCTATGGTGTTCAAAGTGGCGGCTGTTACCGTCCCAGAAACACTGCTGGCTCCATCGTATCCCATACTTACCTCTTATATGTCTCAATCAACATGTTGATGCCATGAATCTGTACATACTCAACTTGACCACCTAATCCAACCACTCCCAATGCGTCTTGATTTGGTTGAACATGAAGCACCAGTTTAAAGTTAGACAATGTAGCAGCTGATTGCAAAAAATTATCTCCACTTAAATGAGTGGTTATACCTACACTCTTTAGATAAAACTTACCTGTCTGCTGAAAGTCGTCTAAGTCAGAACTAAATCGCACCTCTCGCTTAGTGCGATTTAACATTCCACTTTGCCCATTTGCTGCTGTCCAGCCTAACTGGATCTTTAAGAAAACATTGCTGTGGAAATTTCCGACACTGAATGTATTTGGTAGCCTAATGACCAATCCAAAATGGACCCGAGCAATGTAATCATTCGTGGAGAAATCTAAATTTTGTGACCCACCTAGTGTCAAAGCTTGTACCGACCAAATGCCTGTTTTCACAAAGCCAGGTAAGCTAGTTGACTGCTGCCATTGAGGGATGAAATCACGAGCATCTACTCTGTAAGGCTGATACGGTATCTCTGTAGAGCAATTCTCTTCAAAGTTTCGACCATCTAAACTTTGGTCATGGATGTTGTCACCATCAATGCTTGAAGCCTGGGTGTTGAAATTTCCCAAGGTTGTGTTGACATCTGTAACTGTAAGAGACTCTCCAGCACTTGGCTCTGCAATCGTAACTTTTCCCATTATCTCACCTTGTGGACCACAACTAATTCACTGTATTTCATGGTCACATCTCCAGTTGCATTTTGTGTGGTGGTGGTATCTTTGACACCATCCGAATCCGTATCAACCTCAATAAACCTCTCTAATTTTGCTTCAGTCTCTATACGAAGATAACCTGCCGGAACATCTAAAGCTCCTACTATCCAACCAGAGTCTGTCTTTACACTGTCTGGTGCCTGATCCAATCTACAAATTTCATTGCCATTGACCAATATTCGCACAGTCACAACATTTGAATCTGTTGTATCTAAACTATTTTTTACATCAGAAAATTGCCACTGAGCTGACCATTCGCAAATCACCACACCATCCGACTGACTTTGGAATTCAATCCGATTGACTTTGACCCAATCTTGAGTACTGGCCTGCAACTTAGTCGTCAGCTTAAAATCACTGTTGATGGTATGGAATGTGTTTGCCTTACACATATTTGTAGTGATGGCCTGCTCCGGTAAATTGTCTCTGTCTAAATGACCATTGAACTCACCAACTATCTCTCGGACATTTGCATTCCAATCCTCTGGGTCTATGATGTCTCCTGTCACTGGAGTTATCTGTCTGTATCTAAATGCCATTATCTTGTTTCTCCGCCACCAAATGCCGCTGTTAAGGTCAAAACCTCTCGTCTTGAACCGATGCGTACCTCTATCTCAAATCCCAATATTTGTATCCGAGAACTTGCTGGAGCAAATTCAAACTGGATCTCTTGTACTGGACCCTTGTGCATTGAACTGATGTCAAATCGAATGGGTACAGGCCTATGGTGCCACCATGTAGAGGTCCCATCCCAAGCTGTTGTATCATATTTCGGAGCTGAGTAATCCTCTAAAGGTCTCTTTTGATCTCTCTGTAGGTCTGCAGTGTAGGCCTTGCTCAATTCTCTGTTCGTTCTGAAGTTGAGCTTGAGATCGTTATCTCCATATCCAATGACCAAAGCCTGAACTCGCACAATGTCAAATGCACTGTATAGTCGATTCGGGGACAGATGGACTGTTCTATACATAGGAGCAACCGCTGCTGCACATTTCGTTGTAAACGCCCGAGAATAGACATACAAACCCTTATGTGTATTGGTGGTTTCAGAACTGGCAATGTGGACATAGCTTCTATGGTCTTCTGAAGTGACAAAGTCATGAATCTTAAAATTCCTGGCTATGCTCCATTCACCAATTTCATAGTGAAATTTAAACAACAACGATGGATGAACCTCTCCATTTATAGGTATACACAACCAAAACTCTTTGTCCCGGGTATTGATGCAAGCTCGAGCATTTTCTGCCATCGCTGTATTGAATTTTTTAAACTCATCCTCTATTGGTTGGCCCATTCGAGTTATCGCTGTAATCGTTCCTGTGTTCTCAAACGCTCCTTCCAAGAGGTACACTCCATCAAATGACAGAAACGCTAATCCTAATCCTGGAATCTCTTTGATTGATTTAGATGCTATACAACCTGTGTCCAAGGTTAAAGTCTCTGCAAAGAATCCATTGACAGGGTCTCCTTTTACCAAGTAAATACCTCGACTCTTAAAGACCACCAACGCATTTTTTGTTTGGTACATAGCAACAATCGGCCCAGAATTGCTGTCTCCTAAATCTAAGATGTTGTCTTCTGGCAGCTCCTCTGGCTGTCTGGGAGAACTGAATCGAATCACGCTCTCTTCGCTATTTGCCAAGAACATTGTGTTTTTAAATGCTGCAATGCGATTGAATGTACTTGGCCACAAACCATAGTTTCGTTCGCTGTTTAAAGTACCCAAAGCTATGTCTCGTTTGACATCTACGAAGCTGGAGGAAATGTTGTCTTGAATCTCTTTTACAAAGTAATATTCATCCCCATAAGCTTTCTCTCTTAAAACGCCCAAGCTGTCCCTCATATTCTGAGTGCGGTATACTCTGCGAGCAACCGTTCCCTTGGGGCCTAAAGGTATATCCACGGTCACAGCTTTACGGTTTAAGCTGGGGTTCTTAAATGTTATCTCTCCATACGATGAACACATGGGAGACTCTTGACCCCTAGAGTTTAAAAATGAAACCTTATATCTATAAGTGCATTTTATGTCTGGGTCAGAACTTGATGGCTCATATCCTAATCCCAGATTGTCATTCAGCATATCTTCATTGCTTAAACCAATCGTCCTGGCACTTGGATCTGGTGGAGGATACGAGAACCCTGCTCTACTAGCGTGTCTGCCATCAAACACAATGGGCTCATCATAACCATTGATAATGTAGACTCTGCCCGAAAAACTCTGGAAATGACTGCCCGACCACTCTCCTTCTATGTGTCTTCTTGACCTAGCTGAACCATCATATGGACGACCATCTAAGTGATAGATCGTTTGGAATGGAGTGAACGGTGCCCGGGAACCATAAAAATTATACAGCCCTCCATCCGTTGTCTCATAGACCAACCACTGAATAGCACCATTGAACTGAGCAAACCAATGCAATGAATATGGCACTTTATGACGAACATACCCATTGTACACTCTACTGGCATCAGAAAGGCCTGCGGTCCTCTCTGAAGTTAAAGTAGTGTCTGTGACCAATGACACAGCAACAGAGGTTTTATCGTGTGAAAAATAGCCGACATCACGAGTCACATTTGACAATATAGTGTCTCCAGAAACATCCTTCGCATCAATAGATCTGTCTCTACCCGAAACATTCGTTGTACCAACATTTGCTGTAGGCGTTACGAAAATCGAAATGCTGTTCTCTGGATTTGTGAGCTCTGAAGTTGGAATGTCTTTACTCAAAAAATCTTGAGTCAGTCGCTGATACCCACCAGCTTGTCTCCAAGCATCTTGAGACGACCAACTCATATCTTCAATGAGCTCAGCCTTGTTGGGCCTGGCGATAAATCGCTGGTCCATCCCTCGCAAAGGATAAATGTTTACTGATGTCGTCTTTATACTCATGGACCATTTGCTCCATAGAATGTCGTTGTAGCAGGACCATAATTATTACGGTATTTCTTGGCTGTATCGAAACGCTGAAAACGCTTTCTGTCTTCATCCCGAGTCAAGTACCTGCGTCTCATCTGTACCAACAACTCTTCTGCTCTGGCTCTAAATACTTGAGACTGATCTGTAGCCTGCATCTGCAGGAACATATCCTCTAAAACTGCATAGATTAATATATGATGGTACTGCACGGGCCATTTCGGAGCATCGTGGTCAGAAACCAACCTCAACGGTCTGTAATGATACCGAATATTAATCTCTTTATCAGCTGAAGGTGTGTAATGAAATCTTACATGCTGACGAGGACCTGAGTTTGGATAGACAATCTTGTCAGCTGGAGAACTCAACTTTACTTGTCCTACTGAGCCGGTTGTACTGAGCTCCATATCAAACCCAAGAAGACCGTAAAATAGTTGGTCATCTGTGTGGGTTGTCTCACTCGCTTCCAAAATTTGTATTAGTTCTGCAGGACCATCATTGGTTTTATCTCTGCGATACAACAATTTTGTTATACCAGAATCAAAGTGATTTACCTCTCGGTCAGCAACAGCTACAGTAAAATGTCTGGTGTCATCGATGTTGCTTATCTCTATCTTATTGTTTGTTCCTGTTGTAATGCTTACCTTTTGTGAGGGAGGGCCTTCAATGCCCTCAGCTTTTAAAGTGTAGAAATACTCATATTCGGTGTTGTTAGCTAATTGAATAGTACCAGAACCACCAGCTGTTGAGCCCAATGCAAGTGTTGGTTTCTTGACAGGAGTCAAACCAAAGAATGTGTCATCCTCTACGATGACATATGGGTCTCCCTCATTGTCTCGATCTAGGTATGCAAACTCCTCTCTCTTACGCTCAATCTGTAACAATCGGCCTCTGTCATCTGCACGGTCAACATATCCCAAAACCTCTATGCAATCAGCCGGAAGCTTTTGTCGATCAAATCTAATCTTGTATGCAGAGGTTGCTCCTGTGGGACCTCCCCAATCGTCTTTCAAATATAAATGAGTACTGTTGTACACTCGTAAGATTGTGTGCTCTACATTATTTGTAGTGTCTATTAAAGTCTGGCCTTCCATTTCTCGGGTGAAAGATTGAGAAAAACCTGCTGTTGAAAAATGACGATTGTTTGAATTTGCCAACGGATTTATAGTAATCTTTGTGTCTGCAGCTCCTGTAATATCTTTCCTCAACTGTATCGTGCTTTCTTTCTGCTGGAACAACCAATGAGCAGAATCACTAATCCGTAGATAATGGTCATTCAATCGTCGAACCACACTGTCCCTGTATTGCTGCAGGTCTGGGTTGAAATCCATCTGATCAAATACTCGTTGTCTTAACTCTGCCAAATTCATGTGAACCTCCTTATGCTTAACTATAGCTTAAAAAAAGAACAGCCGATCACTGGGATCGGCTGCAAAGATAACGCAGGGAGGCAACCAGCGTTGAGGATAAATCTTGTCTGAAAAAATTTCTACAGATTCAAAGGATTCAGAAGGTAGACAGTAGAATCGTGGGTGGATGCTGTGCCTTCAGCAACCAAGATTGCTACTGGAAGACTTGCTACTACACTCAAAGTAAGTTCTCCTGCACCTGCACCTGCTGCTAATGGTTGACCAACTACATCATTAAGATCATCAAGAGACACAATCGTATTAATGCCTTGAACTTGAACTCTTACAAGATCTCCTGCTGATGCTGCTCCCATAGCAATACCCATAGCAATAGATACATTTTCTGTTCCTATAGCACAAGGTAAAACATGATTGCCAAGACCATTTGTAGATGTTGCAAAATCAATTGCAACAGCCTGACCTTTGGTAATCGTCCCTGATGCAAACAGTCGCACAAATTTCTTGCGTGTAGAATGGTTCGCATCAAATCCAGAACCATCTGTTTGGTTTCTTGTACCAAATCCATCGATTTTATATACAGCCATTTTATTTCTCCGATAAAAATTTTAAAGATTAGAAGCTTTCGCCATTTGCAAGAACAGCAGATGAAGCCCAAGACTCAACCCATAGCTGGCCTCGTACAAGAATCTCAGCAACTCGGACTTGATAACCATTTCCAACATTAGCAAAGTCTGACATGCTGAAGTATCCATCACGAAGAACCTTTGACCAACATACATAGATTGCATTCAAGTCAATCAGGTAGAAGGAGATGTCATGTGTTTGTGTGGCACTATCTGTAGACTTAGGCATATATGTTGAAACATGAGCAGGTACTCCAGAAATCATAAGGTTCATACCTGTTGCATCCAATGCTTGGTCAGAACCAGAAATCATGTACCGCTCATTGGCCTGCAGGGTCCTTTTGTAGTTCTCGAGGCCCTTTTCTGAAGCAATAACGGTAAGCCCACTGAGGTCATCAGTAGCTCTTGCTTTTGCTGCAATAATGGTACGATACAGTCCAACCAAACCAGATGAGTTGAATGATCCACCAATATCGAAGAACTGGTTGCTTGCACCAGGAAGAGCTGAATGAGTAGCTTTGTTGAAACCACCAATCACATTACTCTGTGAGGAAGCAGCTTCAAGAAGACCTCTTCCTGAATTAGCACTATCTGATCCATTAAGAGTGTTCCAATCTTCATACTGACTGACTGATCCACGAATCATCTGCTCTTCAAAGTTTCTCTTAGCTTCTCCCATTACTGCCTTAGCACGACGAGATGCAAGCTCGATGGTCTGAAGGTCTCCTCCATTGAGGTCTTCTTCAACAGCTGAGATTCCAATCGGATATGAAACTTCTGCAGGAGTCAAGACCATTGGAGTCAAAACACCAGAGAAGGTCAGATTTTGCTGCTCATAACCAGTACGACGACGAGTACCCTGGCTGTGTGAACCAGTTTCAAAACTGCCCACCCACTTATGGCCGGAACCTTTTGATGGCTGTCCAGCTCCGTGAAACCGCTCAAGCTCTGCAAGAAACGGAGTGTTAAGATGATTGAGATCACGAGCTTCACGAGCTGCCTCAATACTTGTAGCCGAAAGCAGTTCATTATCGACCGTTAAATCAGTTGTAGCCATTGCATACTCCTATAAAAATTAATTATCTACGCTTTTGTTGAGCTCTAAGAGCTTGTAAAGCTTTTGGATTATCCCTTAAGTACATAATACGAGCTTTAGAGCCGCGTGCATTATTATATCCTTTTTCTGTGACCCACTTGGGAACAGGATCTGCCGAATCACCCGAAGATGAAACCGTAGAACGACTGACTTTTTGAGCCGAACGAGCCCGGGCTTGTCGTTCAGATGCCAAACGCTTCTCATGTTCTTCCAACATTCTTTTTCTGTCAATGTTGTTGTACGCATCCTGCAAAGAAATCGGCTGATGGTTAGACTTGCGTTCTTCCATCAATGTGCGTACCTCTCTTTTGAAATCAGGCTCTTTCATCTTCGGATTTTGATCAACAAATTCTTGATACTGAGCCATTTGTTGAGACCGATGAGCAGCCTGCTGAATGGGCTTCTGAAAGTCCTCCATCGCTTGAGCTATACCTTTGTTGATACGCTGCTGTATTCCTTCTGGAGTAAACGCATCAGCCATATCCTCTTCTTTCAAATTGGCCTGCTGAAGAAGCTTTTGAAACTTGGGGTCCAACAGCATCTTGTTGAGCTCAGCTCGGTTGCGAATCAAGTTCTTCGCATCTTTCTGAACCCTCTGCTCTAACTCGTTAATTTGAGCTTGACGCTGCTTGTGAGCCTCTTCTCTTTCAGCTTGTAGCTTCTGGTGTTGTGCATTTTGCTGAGCAATCAAATGACGCAATACACCCTTGGCTGATGCTGGTAATCTCTCTATCGTACTCTCATCTATAGACTCTAATAAAGTCTCATTCGCTTCCTCTGGTATATCACCCAAAGACCGCATAATCCGTTCATATTTACTCAACGGTGCAGGGGTCGCTGCTACTGGTGCTTCTGCTTCTGCAGCAGGGGCTGCTGCCTCTTCTACAGGTTGCTCGGCTGCCTGGGCCTCTGCCTCCACAGGAGATACTGCCTCCTGTGGAGTTTCCTCAATCGCTTGTTGTGTTGCCTCTGTTTCCATCTTACATCATCTCCATCATTGCTTGATCATCTTCATCCATCTGATCGGGTTGTACTGCGACAGCTTCCATGTCCGCATTCTCTTCTTCTGGCATTTCCTCTTCTGCCTCCAAAGGTGCTTTCATTCGTTCCATCAACTCTTTGTCTCCTGACATCTTCTTAATTAAAGCTGTGGCCTTTCTAATGGCTGCATCATTAATCAAATCTTCTGGCTGCATCATATATTTTGAAAAGTCCTCTCCTAGCTGACCTACGAAAGACATTATCAAAACCAATGGTACAAATACTTCTGCTGGAAACTGACCACTAATTTTTCCCTCTCCAGCAAACTCTACATCTGCCATCTCAGGATCAATCTTGTCAACCAATGAATTCATTGCATCAACTAATTTTTTGATCAGTTTTGAATCTATTGGCTTCTCTGCAGTCGGAGCAGATGCTGCAACTGCTTCCAGTTGAGCCATTCGCTCATCCTCCATTGATCCCATCACCTGCTCTGGAGATGGTGCTCCTGCCATTTCTTGTCCTGGATCTGGTGCTCCGGCCATTTCTTGTCCATTCATCTTTTTCTCCGATGTATAAATTTAGGGTCCCAACCATTAGCTTTGTATCTGCGATACTCCGCAAAAGCAGGATTATGTTTCATATTATGTTCTAGTCGTTGAACAATTCTCTTGTCTTCAGCTATCCTAGCACGCTCTTCTCTATTCATGTCATTTATGTCAAAATCTCCATCAACAGGAATCAATCCTTTTTGCCTACACACATCTTTACGATGCTGTTTGGAATTTAAAACCATGCCCAATCCTCGATCATAATAAGGAAACCGACAAGAAAAAGTATCAATAGAATGAACAGCCATTGACTTTCTGGTGTTCTCTGACTTGCAAGCAGGACAAGTGTTTTGATCTTCACCTGCTCCTTCTTCACGCAAATCATATGACCCATCATAGGTAATGTCACAGTCTAAACATTTGCGTGTATACCAACGAATGTAAGAGGCTGGACCTGAGGCCCTCTCTATCTTTTCTTCTTTTGGAGGTGCTCTCAAAATGTGAAAGCTAGGCTCTCCACATACACTGCACTCATGCGGATTGTTTATGTCATCATACGACCGTATCTCATCCTCAATATGGCCATTCTTACATCTGTAACTATATATTGGCATCTCTTAACGCCTCCACTAATATTTGTATTGCCTCACCTTGTGCTTCTGGTGGCAACTGTTTTACTTGTTGCACCATCTCTAACGCTTGGGGATTATCCTGTAATCCCTCCTCCAATCTCATAATTGCCTCTTGTGGAGGCATATTCAAAAGCTCTTGAAATGGATCAACCGCTCCTGGAGGAGGGGCCTGTCCTGGAGCAGGGGCCTGTCCTGGAG
>CEOT01082026.1_pt1 | contig 11147 bp, 6 predicted proteins | sample 530671 | NCBI WGS metagenome assembly CEOT01 (sample SAMEA2620852, study PRJEB7988) | marine metagenome | isolation source: saline water (ENVO:00002010), including | reverse complement strand
AACTCTTAATTGTCCCCATGGAGTAGTAAAACGTTTACCATGTTTAGGGTTTGGAGGATTTTCTCCATAACCTTTATCTGTACTTGATGGGTTTCCATTTTTATCTTTCCATCGTTTACTAGTATGTCTGCCTAATTTTTCTGAGAAATATTTTGCATGAGGAAATTTATCATAATGTTCATGAGGAACTACCCAACCTAAATTATAAGTGTCACCCTGAGCATCCATTAGTCCTTCTACTTTTTCATCTTCATAGTTTAATTGTTTTTCTTTTGATTCAATTATTTGTTCAGGTGGTTTTGGTGGTGCTTCTGGTGGCTTATATCTATTTCGAACTACTCCTGTTGTTGAAGGACCTCCTGTAAAAACTAGTTGACCTCCTAATTCAACCGTCCAATCTTGACCTGCTGTTATTTTGTGGTTTTCACTACTAACTATAAATGCTATTCTATCGTCTTGATAACCTATAGGTAATTTATATTTATTTATTTTAAACATTTGTAAAGGAACTATTCCTGATATACCATCCATTTTAATATTAAAATTTAAAGGAATAATTGCATTTCTATGAAATTTTGAATCTGGATTAGCTGTACCAGCCCAAGGTCTTTTTGGGTCTGATTTTGTAGGTCCTTCATTAGGGTTTCCATCTGAACCCGTTAAAGGATGTCTAAGTAATATGTTGTTTTTCATTTCCTCTATAGTTGAGGCAAATCGTATAGCTGTTTCAGGACCTATTATTTTTTCTTCTAATATGTATTCCTTATAAGTGTCATCATAAGTATAGTCAACTTCAAAATTACCTGAATTTAAACGATCCATATATAAAAATAACCCATCTATTGTTTTTACATAGCTATTTACATCTTGTTGTAATTGTTTAGCTGCCATTTTATTTCTTCGATCATCTTCATCTTTAGATATAAGACTAGCATCCGTAAATCTATTTTTTATGTTTTTATGAAATGCTCTAAATGATAAAGATTGTAAATTACTTACATTATTAGGAGCTTGAGCAGCAATAGAAATCATAGAAGCCATATCTTTATCTATACTAGTATCATAATAAAGATCTCTAGTTACAGATTGTAATCCTTGAGGGTCAAATTCATATAAACTTTTAACTTGTCCTGATATTGTTCTATCTATTACTCTAACTACATTAGGTCTTTCATGTTCAGAACTAACTTGAAAATCATATACTCCAGCACAAGCACTATTTACATCATTCCATATTTCTGATACAAATTTTAAAAAATTAAAGTCTTCTTTAAATCTTATTGTTGTTGTTTTGTCTCCTGTTATGTCTTCTTCTGTTGTTGATTCTTGACTCATTTCAGAATATCTTTTAATTAAATGATCTAAATTAAAATATACATATCCTATACTGTGTCTGCTGGCTTTTAAATTTGCATATGTTGAAAGAGGTCTATAAGGAGATTTATATTTAGAACTTCTGTCTATGTAAAAAGTTCCTTCATCAGTTTCCTTTTTTTCTGTTGTCCATGTACCATATAATTCTAATAAAGCCATTCCTGATCCTGGTTTTTTTCTTTCAGCTCGAAGTCCTATTTTAACCATAGGACGATCGTAAGAATCAGGAGTTAAACTATGTATTTTTTCATAACCATAACTTCCATCTTGCCTTTTATTGTAAGCTTCAAATGCAAATTCATCAACCATAGTGTATCCTTCATTCATTAAATTATCAAACATAGGCATATGAGGCATTAAACAAATATTATGATTAAAACTTTGACCTATTAAAGGATGATACTTACCATTTGCATCATATCTTCCTGGTGCTAAATTATTTGTATGTGTTGAAGCGTCCCATGTAGGATCAAGGGCATCTGATTTAGGAACAGCATAAGGTATATAATGATCTTTTATTTTTGGAGTTCTACCTGTGTCTTTATCTTCATAAGAATCTAAGCCCATTTTTCTTCTCATATGAGCATAACCTAATTGTCCTGAAGCACTAAGTTCCGTAAGAGGAATATTTGGAGATGCATAAGTAAATTCTACTAAAGGTTCACCTGGAGCATATTGTTCTGTAGATAAATGGTTCATCATTTGACATAACATATCCCATCTAATGTAAATATGTTTTCTGTATCCAGTGTCCATGATTCCTTCTGTTTTATAGGTTTTTGTTCTTCTTATGTCTCCAGGGCCATTTTCTAGACTCATATTCTTTTTTGTAATTTGTCTTAAAATAGTTCCTCCTAACATAGATCTTATACCTATACCTTCATAGTTTGTATAATTCCATTCTACTCTTCCATGTTCCCATTGTCTACCAGTTCCGGTATTCATATTTATAGGTTTATATATAAAAGTTTCTTCATAATTTACACTTTTTTCCCAACCATTAGATTTTGAATCTCCATCATATTGAAAATCATATGGAATTCCTTCTATAGGAAAATCACCTGGACCTGCACCCCCATCATTTTTACTATCAAGGAATAAATCACTATCATTTTCAGGGGTTAAATTTATAGGTTCTACTATGTTAGGAATTTCTCCATCTGGTTCTTTTTTTGTAATACTACTATATAATCTTTTTACATTATTAAAACCTTCTAAATAATGGGGTTCAACATAATTCAATTCCCATAAATCGTATTTATTTCCATCATCTAATTCATATTTGTAACCTTTTCTATATACACCATCTACCCATCCTTGATCTAAAAGTTTTTCTTTCATATCTTCCCTTTGTTCTTGAGTAAATTTAGCTCCTGGTCCTGCATAATATTGTTCATTACCTGCAGTTATTAATTCACCTAATTCATAGGGCATTGGGTCTCCATAATCCCAATCTTGAAATTGAGGAGGATCAAAATCTTGTCCTAATTCTTCTCTAATATATTTTCTTAAATTAGGATTACCTGTATCATCTGGTAATGTTTCTCTACCATCTTCTTGCTTACCATCACCATGACCTCTATGATATTGTAAAAAGGCTGAGTCTCCTGCCTTATCTAAGTTAGCTTTTATTGATTTTAAATGAAATAAAAAAGAATCATCAGCTTCTGTATGTGATGTTTTTAAATCATAAGACCCAGTAGCATTTACATCAACTGTACTGTGTTGCCATGTTAAAGGGAAAAAAGCACCTAATATAGGCATAGGAACAGGAAGATAATATCTTGTTGTATTAACAGTTACAGATTTCATACCAAATGAACCTTGTGCATTTTGGGGATTATCACTTACATTTGTAAATATTTTTTTAGATTTTAATGATTCTAAAATTTCTCCATGTGCTATAACTTCAGTAGTACAATCATACCCACCATCTGCTCTATTTTTAAAAGAAAAATTTTTACAAAATCCAACAAAACCATCATAATTCCCACTACATTCTCTTTTTTTATTTCGAATAGTTACGTTTATATCATTTAATGTATTATTTTTATTAAAAAAATCAGTTAAAGTTTCACTCATGTCCAATTCTTCTACTGTACCATAAGTTCCTCCTTTAAAACTATCTGAGGATACAAAAGGACTCCAACCCCATTCTATCATAATAGGATAACCAGGTCTCATGTATAACATTTCTAATACTTCTAATTGTCTTCTATTATGACAATGAAATTCTATTTTAGCTTCTCTAAGAGACCCATTAGGTGATTTTGTTCTAATTTCAGCATTTGTAATACCAGGCATAGGTACAATACCATACCCATCATCAGGATTTGCTCTAACATTTCTATCCCCATATGTAAATCCTCTTTTTTTATCTGCTTCTTCTATTCCTACATTTGCACCTTGATAAGTTGGTTCTAAAAATCCTTCTCTAACTCCTAAATAATCTCCTTTTTTATTATAAAAAGGAGTTCCTCCTTCCAAAATATATTGTTTAGCTAAACCTTGTCCATCATTATCTAATAAGTAACCTTCATGTGGTTCTAATTCATTTTTAAATGATTTTTTTAAATCTACTCCTGAAACCATTCTAATTACAGCTTGTTTTTCAGTAGTTAAAGCAAAAAATTGTTCTTGGGTTACTTTATGTTCTATTACGGTACCTACAACTGTATTTAATAGTGAGTCTAGTATTTGGTCTATTTCTCGACGACCCGTTGATGTTAAATTAGGATAATACATTCCATCACTTACTTTTTGAGCTCCTTCAAGATTACCAATTACGTCAGGTGAATATTTTTTATCATTTATTAAAATATCATACGCATATTCGGTATCTGCAATTTCTGTATCATAATCAACTGTAGCAACAGATTCATCTTTAACTCCTCCTTTTCTAGCTCTTTCATCTGAAAGAATAGTTTTTCTAAGTTCTAATTGATCTTTAACATATGAATCAAAGGGTTCAAATATACCATCAATAGTATCATTCATAACTTACGAATTTTTATTTAAAATTTCAAAATTTCTTATTATATTTGTTGTATCCGTAGGAATTCTTATTTCTAATCCTGGTTCTAAATGAAAACTATCTCTACGAATTTTATTCATATTAGCTGTAGATATTATCCACCATAACCTAACATCTTTATAAAAATTCTCTGCTAATAAGTCAAGTCTATCACCAGCTTGAGTTATAACATATATATCATTTATAGATAAAGGTATTTCTGGATATTTTACATTATCAAAGTAATGTCCTCCTCCTTCAAATCCTAATGTTGATACAAATCTTGTTCTATTTCTACTCATAATTTAAAGTCCTTCAGTAAATGAATTTAAGTTTTGATTACCAGCATTATATATGCCTGTTTTTTGTGATCTTCTTTTTCTCCACCAATCTTGTACATTACCTGCTGCATCACCAAAGAAATCTCCTACAGAATCTAAACCATCTCCTATTTTATCTTTAAAATTAGATCTTTTATCTTTACTCCAAAGAGTAAATTTTTTAGCATCTTTTTCATCATCATCTCCTGTTCCTTCTTGATTATCTTTATCTAATACATCTTTTTCTCTTTTTAATATTCTTTGAAAAATATTTTCTTCATTTCCATCTCTTTTATAAGCTTCACCTTTATTTGTAGCTATACCTTTTGCTAACCAATTATCATCATCTTCTCCATCAATTCCTATAAATGGAGTACTGTAAAGATTTTGTGGAGTAAAGTTGTGAATTGGTTGGAAACTAACAGTAACATCTAATATGTGGGGTAAAACTTTCATGTCACTATCCCAATCAGGGTGGTTTTTTATTTCCCAAGGATATTCTTTACTCCATGAAATTCCTACTGAAGTTATTACTCCAGGTACTCTTTTAAAATAATCTCCTACAGTTAGTTTGGCAAAAGGAGTTCTAATTCTACCTTGTCCTGGTGAATAATTAGGAGCAGTTTGGGCTGCTAAATAGTTTAATTTTCTATATAAAGGTTTCATTTCATGTCTAGATTGAGCTGCTATTTTAAAACTTACTGATATTTTTCTTTCAAAACCCTCATATATGTAAAATTTTTCTCCTCTACCATTATATTTATATTCATTATGACTAGCATCAAAATTATCATCCATAGTTTCTAAAAAAGCTCTAAATATAATAAAGTCAGGAGATTCTATGTCATCTGTATTCATGATTTCAAACCTAAAATTTACCATGTCTTTAGCTAAAGGTGCTATTTTTTCAGGTAAAGCATTATCTACACCTTTTATAATATCTAATCTATTGATAATGTCTATTTTATCATAACTGTCTCTAAGAGATACATTATAATGATTTTTTTTTCTTAAAATTTTTCTTTTAAGATTAGCCCATCCTCCATATTGTGCTCCTGGAGATCCTATACCATAACCTCCTTTATTTCCTTCTCTTCCCCATTTATATGCAGGTTCAACTCCTTTTACATTTTGTTTTGACATTAAAGGATTCATTCCATAATGTTTAAAATATTGTAAATAACCAGGAGAAAAGAAAGTATCTATTCCTCCAGGTATAGGTAATAAACCTGATCTTTTAATATTTACAAGTCCACTTCCTAATATTTGAGATAAAAGATTACCAGGTGACCATATACGTTGGTTAGGTTGAGGGTTTAAATATTGTAATAATCCCTGTCTAAGCATAAATTGTGTACCTTTTGCAGGATCAGATAGAAAATTAGATATTCTTTGATAATCAATACGTCTTCTCCTTATATTAGCAGTAATTCCTCCTCTTATAAAACCATCTGTTACTCCAAATGAATTTCTAAAAGTTTTATCAATACCATCTCCTAATTCATAAGTAGGATCTGCATTATCATTAGTAACATCCCATGATACTCTTTGTATACCACTTTGACCACTGTTACCCTTAAAATCTTTCATGTTAGGTAAGTAGGTTATACCTTTAGAAGGACCTCCATAACTAACATTATAAGCTTCTGGGTTTTTAAGTAAATCAACTAATGCCATAATTAATAATTTGTATTACCAAGTCCTGTCATTCCTCCTGCAATATATTGATTAATATCATTATGCATTTGTTCTACATATTGAGGTGGTGTTGTACTAGCTATATCAATATCTAAATCTTGGAAATTGTAGTTTTGTTGAGAACTAGCAGCAGCTGCTATAGTTGTAGTACTTTGTCCGTGAGTATAAGTGTATGGATTTGATAATAAACTTACATGTAAATCTTCTCCATTTAATTTATATCCTTGTTTTATTGCAGGTCTATTTATCCCTATTCCATCATCTTGATAGAAAAATTTATCATTTGGAGTAGGAGCACCAAAAGGAGGTATAGTATTAACGTCACTATTATTTAAATCAGCATACTGTGAAGGAGTTATTGGTACTGCATTTAATGAATTTCTATTAGCAGAATCTCTTACATCTTTTGCTCCTTGAAAAAACCCTGTTTGACCTTGTAAATGTAGGTATTTAGGATCTTCTCCTTCAAAACCTGGTTGTGGGTTAGGTTGTAAATAACTTTCATGTATAGTATCATAAATAGGATTAGAAGGATCTTGAGGTGGTTCTTTTCCAAAATTAAAAATAGGAGTATCTCCTAAACCTGTAAAAGTAGCATTTAAATCTTGAAATTCAGAATTACCTGTTTTTCCTGGAGAAGGACCTACGGATCCAGGAGAAATCCACGGTACAGTTGTTCCATGAAGATAATTGTATTCTCCTGTTAATAAATGTACATGTAAATCTTGACCTCCTACTTGTAATCCTTGGCCTTTACCAGGTTTATCTGCAGCACCAAAAAGTCCATTACCTACATCTTGTCCATTTAAATCAAGTGTACCTGGATCAACTTTATAAAAGGTTTGTGGTGACCATAAATGGCTATGTATATATTGTTGGGTTAAAAGATCTTCATGTAGTGTAGATTCCATACCTAAATCAAAACCAATTCCTAATTCAGAGGGATTTATTCCATTTAAATCTTGATAGTATGATTCTCCTGCTTCCCAATTATCGTTACCATAAGCAACTCCTAATTCAAATAATGAATCTTGTTGTAAAGTAGAATTATATCCTAAATCAAAAATTTTAACATCACCTAAACCAGGGTCGTCTCCAACTGCAAAGGTAGTATTTAAATCTAAATCAGGAACAGATGTATTGGTTTTAATTCCTATTGTTAAATCTTTAGGTTTACCAAATTTCTCACCTGTGGTTGAAAAATTTGTATTATCAGCAGTCATAGTGTCTGCTAATAACATTTCTTGTTGTACAGCAGAAAACCCCGATCCCCATTCTGCTTTTCCTTGATCAAATTTTGGGGTTGTACTACTAAATATTGATACTTTGTCTAATAATCCCATTTTATTGTTTTATTATAAATATTATTTTTTTAATTTTTATCTAAAACCTGTATAATCTGTTGTTACTTTTGCAAAAGCAAAATTATCAAAGGACACTTTACGATTTTGTTCGTTTATTCGTGCATTTTTTTTATTTACATTTATAAGTTCTTTAATTTGTTTTTCATTTCCTCCCATTTTATTAATGCCTGCTACTAATTCAAGAAAATTATTTGATCCTTTTGCAGGGATTATAGTTTCTCCAGCATGTACTTCAGCCATACCTGTTTGTTCAACTGTACCCCCTGTAGCAAATTTAGGTTTTGATGCTTGTGCTTGTTTTGATGATTTAGTTGATGCTGATGCAATAGCTATAATTCCTGCTGTAATTGCTACAGCTGCTATACCAACAGTAAGAGCAGAAGCTAACGTAGCTGCTGATATACCTGCAGCTGTTAAAGTAGTCCAAAGTGACATCATACTCATTATTAAACCTGCTATTTTTATTCCTCCTATAAGAGTCATTATTGCAAAAAATCCAAAACTACTATCTAAAATAGATACCATTAAATTTGCAATCATTCCTAATGGACCATTAGCTATATCTACAAAAGTCATTTGTACTTTTTCTACTAAATCATTAAATTGTTGTTGCATGTCTCGTTTTTCAAGCATATCTGCTAGGTCATCTTCTCCATTTGCTCTAGCTTCTTGAGCTAGTTCAGCTAAATTTGCTTGATTAAATAACATATCTGACATTTGATCTGCACTCATTCCTAAAGCTGCTGCTAATTTTTGTTTTTCTAAAACATTCATTCGAGCAAAAGCAAGTTCTCCACCAGCATTATGTTTTATTTCTTCTGCTAAATTTGCATAGTCTCCTGTTAGTGCGTATAATCTGGCTCTTTCTAAATTTAAGTCTCTACCAATAAATAATTCTGCTTGTAATTCAGCTTCAATTGAAGATTGAAAGTCTAACATATTATTACTAATATCAGCTAAACCTTGAAGTGTCATACCAAATTGTTTAGCTTTAGCTACTGCTCCTGCAATAGCAGTTATATTATAACCTAAATTAGCAGCTATCATTCCTGATATTTTACCTGCTTCATCCATTACTTTATTTATATCTAACCTAACTCCGTGTTCTTTTTCAGCATTCACTATTGCTTTTCGAGATTCTGCTGTTACTACTTCGGCACTTTTTCCTGTTCTCATCATAGTAGAAGCAAATCTCATTTGAGATTCTGCAGACATGCCTGTTAGTTTTCCTAATATAGCCATTTCTGCTACTATATCGTTTCTTAAAACAGTACTAGCAGTTCCAAACTGCTCATTTAAACTCATAAAAGTTGATTGAATATCTCTTGAGTTTATAGAAACATTATTTGTAGCTAAAGCAACTTGTGCAAATTGTTGTCTTAAAGCTGAAGCTTGTTTTAATGATAAACCTAATGTTTTATTAAGTTCTGATTCAAGTTTACTTACTAGTGTTATACCATCTAATAGAAATTTTATAAACATACCTTGACCAGCAGCCCCAACATCTCCCATTGTCATATCACTTAAATTACCTGAAAGTATTTTTGATAAATTTCCTGATTTATCTAGTTTATCAACATTGTCTAATAAAGCTTTACCTATACCTTTTATAATTCCATCTTCTCTTTTTCTTTCTACATTTTGTTTGAGTTGTTCTTCTAGTGTTTCTTTTTCTATTTTATGAGCTATTCTAGCTGCTTTAATTTGTTCATGATCTATTGCTAAACCATTTTTTTTCATTATTCTTATTTTATCAATAAGAGCTCTAGTTCTTGCTTTATTTTTAGCTAAAGCATCATTAATATCTTTAGAGGCATTTTCTCCAGCGAGTATTTTCTTTTGAATGTCAGATTGTTTATTTAAACTTGATGCAGCATTTGATATATGTTTAGCTATATCATTTTTATATATGTCTGATACTCTTTCAGTTGCGTTTCCTAATTCTTGTGATATACCTAAAACATTAGATATTTGACGAGATATATTGTCCCCCAAATTACTAAACATTTTATTTAGTTCTTGGAGTCCTTCTTTTTGCCTTTTAATAGCTTCAGTACCACTAATTAAAGCATCATTTGTTTTTTTATCTCCTCTAGCCATGTTTGATATTATATATGGTTGTGGTAATAAATATAAAAAAAAGAAAGATATCTATGATATCTTTACTTTTTGAAGTTATATGTTGATGAAGGGTTTATATTAGGCCCATGTATTTTATTGTTTTTATTAAGTGGAGACCCTTTTTTTGCTTTTTCCATCCTTTCATTTTCTTCTTTATTATGTTCATTAATCTTTTGGATGTGAAATCTTCTTAACCAAATAGGCATGTTATATACGCTTGAATGTTGGAATCCACCACCACCATGGAACACCAGGTCATGTATTTGGGTAAATAAAAGATTTCTATATTGTGGCGTCAGGCCAAAAAAACTTAATACCAACAGGAATATTTATTTTTTCAATATTCCCTCTCCTGTCTTCATAATTGTATGTTAAGTCGACACTGGGTTGGATTTTTCTAATATAATTTCTAAATTCTCTTGCATCTCTAGCTAAAAAGCTATTATCAACAAATTCTCTAATAAATTTTCTGTCTCTATTTTCATCTACAGCTACAATAGTATGTTTTAGTCTAGTAGATCCTTCAGTAGAAGAATTTTTATTAATTTTTCTAAGACCTTTTATCTCATTATTAATAGATGTTTCATCTCCATGAGTTAAAAACTTAAAAGTTAAATTAACTTTTGAATGAGGTAAAGTAAAGTCAAATTCATTTAATCCTTTTGTTTTAATTAAAGATTCATCTATTATTATATCTTCAACTTCAGATAAATTAATAGTTATTTTTTCACCTCTATATTCAAAAGTATAGTCAGGACCATATCCTAAGATACGAGCTGCTAATAATAATGCATTTTTATCTCCTAACAGTAATTTACTGTAATCTATTTTACCAACAATAAGGGATTTTAATAATTTATCAATTACTGTACCATTTTCAATAAAATTTTGGTTTGTTAAGATGTCTTCCTCTTTAGCAGTCATGTATTTCATTTCAATAACTCCTTTACTTAATGGAGACTCTTCAGGGTAAAGTAAACCTTTTGATGGTAATTTAATGTCTTCTGTAGGAAATAATGGTTTTTTATTTTCTGTCATAACGATATTATTTAAAACTAGTTCAGATATACATATATGTAAGACAAAGAAAGCGCTAAAAAATAGCGCTTTTCTTTTAATATATATATAGAATCTTAATAATTTAAGATAGCATAGTCCATTACAACTGTTATGTTAATATTTGCTGGTGTTTCTGATGTCCAGTCCATGTCACCAAAATTAGCATTTTGACAATAAGCTCCTTTTAAAATCCATTCT
>CEOT01001984.1_pt1 | contig 11234 bp, 5 predicted proteins | sample 530671 | NCBI WGS metagenome assembly CEOT01 (sample SAMEA2620852, study PRJEB7988) | marine metagenome | isolation source: saline water (ENVO:00002010), including | reverse complement strand
ATCAAAAGAAAGTCTTTCTTGCATAAATTTTACATACAAGTTTCTGTTTCTATCATCATCACGAGTAACTTTTTCTCCTTTTAATTCTGGTAATTCATTATTTCCCTCTAACCAATTATTAAATAATTTTGTGTTTTCAAATATTTGTTTGTCTAATTCTTTTTTTTCATTATCACTTAATTCGTGAACATGTGTAGCAAAACGCTGAAGTTCTTTGTTTGCTTTTAGAACTTTTTTTCCCTCTACAGCTTTTGTATCTAAAAAGTCATTTACAGACTTTCCTTCTCCTCTAGGTGGAGGTTTGTCTTTAGGGTCATTTTTAATAACTGGAGGTGGATTGCCTACAGTTATACCTTTGTATATATTATCTAAATTAGGCAACGTATCAGTTTGAAAAGCACTATCAGGGCTTATATCATATACAGAACCCAATTCACTATGTGGTATTTTAGTGTTTTCTATTTGTTTTAATATGCTTTTATATTCTTCACTATTAGTGTACTCGTTAGCTTTGTAACTATTGTTTCTATTACCATAAACAAAAGCTCCACCTTTTGCCCAATTTACATCTACATGTACACCATTTTCGTAAAACTTATAACTTCTTTCTTTTTTATCTTCGTTAAATATACTAGGGTGAAAAAAGTCTATATGAAAATGAGCATTGCTTCCACTACCGCCTCTACCTCTTTCATCTAATATTCTAGCATTATGTTTTTCTAACCATTTTTTTCCTTCTTCCGTTAGTGTTAATTTTCTATTATTGTCTTTGTTAAAGTTGTCACCCATTTGACTTTTGGGTAGGTGTTTATAATCAGAAAAAAAGAAATCAATTACCTCTCTATATTTTTCATCGTGAACATTTATATCAATAGCACTTGCATAAGCATGAGAAGATTTAACATTATGAATGTCGTGCCCCTCATCTCTAAATACACTATTAAAATAAAAATTAGAATTTTGTCCCATTTGACCAATTAAGTCAAACAGACCAACCATAGCATGTTCTGATAAATGCATTTTGCTATGTTCGTGTTCGCTGTGTTTTCCTTTTACACCCATATTACATTTTACCTATTCTATTTAACATTGATTTTATATAAGGACTTGACATATCCATATCACCTAACATACCCCCTCTACCAAACTTCACACCACCACCAGCTTGATTTATTTTAGATAAGATGTCTTTAAACATTTTAGTAGATTTTTTGTTAATTACAGCTTCTCCTCCTTCTAATTCTACTACCTCTCCTCCTACATCAAACTTAACACCTCCATTTTTGTGACTAGGTCCTTTTACCATTCCACCTGATTTATATGAATACTTTAACATTTCAGGTCTTCTACTTTCTGTAGTTCCCCCCTCTAAATATCTTTTATATGTATCAGATAAATAAGGACTAAGGTTAGAAGGTATTTTACCACCTCCAGCAAATCTTCTGTTTGTCATCATAGGATTTACATTAGGATTCATAAATTGTAATAGTGGGTTAAAGTAAGCTTTTTCAGAATCAGGAACAAAAGAAACATTTTTATTTCTACCACCATGGAGTTCTCTTGCTCTTGCGCTACTTTCTAAATCTTCTATATCTTGTGATATTTCACTAAACACTTGCTCTCCAACAACACCTGGTAATTTTTCTTGTTGTTTTTGTTTTGCAAATTGTCTTCTAGCATCTTGCATAAGTTTTTTTCTACCAAATAATTTAGCAAATCCACCTACGGCAGCTAAAGGATTACCTGTTAATAAACCTGCTCCTATCTGACCAACATCTTGTATTTTACCTAATTTATCTGCCGCAGTTTCTTCAGGCACGCCTCCAGGGTTTTGATTACCAGCTCCTTGTAAAGCATTACCTAAAAATGACATAATTGCCTGTCCACCTAAACCTCCACCTCCTGAGCCACCTGGACCTCCACTAAACATATTAGATATATTACCAGCCATGTCAGATGTTCCATCAAATAAACTTTTAAAACCACCTCCTTTTATAAAGTCTCCAATAGATTGACCTTCAGGAAGATTTGTTTTTAAAAATTTTCTCATTTGATTTAACTGTGGTCCAGTAAACTGTGAAATATCTACACCAAAAGATTGAGCCATTTCATCTATGTCGGTAATACCTTTAGATGTTTTTCCAAATAATTTTTGTAATAATGGTCCTGGTCCTTTTTGAAATCCACTTTCAGTTTTACCTTCTTGGGGTATTCCTAGTTTTTTTATAAAATCTATTACCTTTCTTCTATTTTTTGCTCTTATAGGAGCTTTATCTGCAAAGCCAAAATCAAATCTGTCTCCATCTTGTTTATCTGCAGGGGCATCTAAAACAGAAGCGTCTTGATTCATTAGTTGTGATAAAATAGTTGTTAGTTGATTTTTAGGTAAATTATTAAAAAGTTGATTTAAATCCATATTGTTTAAATCTACATTACCTAAATTTTTTAATAAATCTTGAATTGGATTTTCTGTAGCAACAAAATTTTCACCTTCAGGCGAATCTATATTTTCCGTATCATCAGGAACAAAACTTTCTTCTTCTTCTGGTGGTGGAGTTTGACCAGGTATTACTAATTGATTACCTGTAAATATTCTATTTTTATCTTCTATATAAGGATTAGCTTCCATCAACGCATCTACAGTAGTATCAAATTGTTGAGCTAATGCTGATAATGTGTCCCCTCTTTTTATTGTATATGTTTCTCCTTCTGGCTCATCTAGATTAACATCATCGTCTTTAGGGCCTTCTTCTTTCTTAGGGTCAGGGTCTCCCTCTAATTCTTTTAATATGTCATCTAAACCAGGAATCATACTAATCATAGTTTTAAAATCAGTATCATCATATGTAAATGGCTGGTTTGCACTTGATATTTGTGGCCCCATAATTTCACCAAAGTTTTCTCTAACTAGAGAAAGCACATCTTTTGGGTCCATTTTAGCTAAATCATCAAATGACATATTTAGTTTTTCTGCTAACCCTAGAGGGCTGCTGTCCATAGCTGATGCTAGTTTTTTTATTAGTTCGTTCATTTTATTTTTTTTTATATCCTAGAAGGCCTGTAAAAAGGCACTACAGAAAATATGTTAAATTTCTCGTTTTTAATATTTACCTCTGCTCCACTTGGGTGAGTGTTATCTTGTGACCAACCCATAGTTAATCTTGCTGTAGCATAATTACCCCTTACTTTACCCTGTGGTCCATTCGGACCATCTAGCTCTCTCATTGGTACAAAATGAAATCCATCTTTTACTGTATACCAAGTTCTTATTTGTCCATCTGCTATGTTATCAGTGTTTGCATACTCCTCACTACCATCATCAAATTGTGTTATAGTGTCTATATTTGCACCACCTTTAAATGCAAATTTACGAAAATAATTATATCTATATCCTGCCTCTGTATCTGAATTCATAGACAGCTGTATTTTATCATATATTTTACTTTGAATTGGTATGTCATTAAAAGCAAATTCTACTTCAAAAGGTTCTTTAAATTCTTCTTGTTCATCTACAAATTGCCATATATAATAATCAATTCCAGAAAAAGTTAAATATTTATTTTGAGTACCGTCTTGTCCGTTTGCTAAAAACACTCTATCGTTAGTTGCGTTAGCTGAAGATTCACTTATCTCTGACCTTATATCATGCACTGAATACATTCTTGCCTTATGGTTAAAATATAATCCAGGTGTTTTTGAAAGGAATGTAGTAAAAGCATCTAAATTTTCATTGTAAACTATAGTTTTTGGTGGTTCTCCTGCAGCTTGCATAGTCAATAATATTTCTGCATTTTCTGGGTCGTATCCTATAGATATACCACCAGGCTTCATTGCTAAGTCAATTACATTTTGTTGTGCTGGAGAAAGCTCATCATATACACCAAAACCTATAGTAACTGCAGCTCCAGCTGCACTTTGTTGATATTGAGTTGTATACCATGAAGATAAATAATCGTTATAATTTGCAGTAGGTGATAAGTCAGCAGTTAATATAGTTAAAGGATTGTCGTTTATGGTTTTGTTTTTATACTCATTAAAATATGATTGCATTAAAGCTGTTTCGCCAAGAGACATAGCTCCAAACCCACCTTTCTTTCCTCTACCTAATTTAATAAACTTACTATGATTATCGTCATAATAATAAGCTGCTTGGTCTGATACTGCTAGTCCATGAAAATGTTGACTTCCAAAATTGCTTATATAATCATGTCTTTCTATAACATTTCCTGTTCCTGTAACAGCTTGTATAGAAGCCCCATCTTGCGTGGGTATTAAAACTCTAGGATTTACACTTAATAAACAAGTACCTGAATTTTGTAAAGCAAACAACTTATCATTTAAATCAAACATTTGTGTAATAGGACCTTTGTTATAATCTAAGTCTCTAAATTGATTTGGTGGAAAAATAGCAAAACTATCGGATATCTCACCTGTATTTTTAACTTCTGAAAAAGCTACAGTAGAGGGCCAATGCTCTGCTCCTTTCCAATCTAATGGTTTAGGAACTAAAGATAAAGCATTATTTTCTGAATCATAATCTTTATTATAGTTTGTATCATCAGCTCTATATCTAGGTATATTATTATTGTGCGTTCCATAATAAAAACCATGCCTAAGTTCTAAATTGTATTCACATTCTATTGGTATATGACTGCCATAAAATACACACTTTTCTTCTGTAATTGTAGGGTTCCATGATTTTTTATACGAATGATATCCTATGTAAGTATCTCCTCCAAAAACTGCACTACCATTAAGACCTACTTTTTGAAAAGACTGACCTGTATTTGCTTGATATATAGGGGTAAAGTGACCTGTCAACTGAAAATTATTTCTAGAAAAATCTCCTAAAGTGTCTCCACCATATAATGTATCATAACTATGAAGTTTATGTATAGAAGCTACGGTAACTTCTGGAGCCCAATGACCAGCTCCTGCTTGATTTACTCCTGTTACTTGCGGAATAGCACCTCCATCTACTGCACCAACATTAGTGCTCCATCCCATTTTTCTATCAAAGCTTTCTACTTGATTTCCATTATCTAAATTTTGCCTTACAAGAGGCATCATACCAGAACGTGCGTTGTCTATAGAAACCACTATAGTTTTATTATTATAAGCATATGGGGCAGATTCTTGCACAGAAGAAACCCCATACAATCCATTTGGATACATATCCCAAGTGTTATCAAAAAATTTTTGTTGTGCATTAAATAAGCCATCACTTACGCCCCATAAATTTACATGAAAATGTGCATTTCTATAATTAAAATTAGAACCTAAATCTACATTAGAAACCTCTTCGTTAGGAACTACAACTTTTTGAAAAGTAATATCAGTTGCAATAAATTGATTTATATTAGTTTGCGGCAATGCATCTTTAGGTCTATTATCACTTGTCGCTGGGTCGTCTAACCTTCCTAAATTTTTAAATGGTACATATGCAGCAGGTTGTGAAACTTCTCCATTATATGGTATGGAACTGCTTGGGTAACCCAAACCATTTAAAAGTCCTAAATCTTGACTACTCATCATTCCATATTGAGGATAACAAGAAACTCTTTTAGGGTAATATTTTGTTTGATAACCTAATGTTACGTCTGCCATCATATAATTGTTAGGAGATTGCCAAAAATTATTTTCTTCTACCAAAGAATTTATACTAGCAAAAGGACTACCTTCTCCTTCACACATATCTCTTGTAGGAGTATGGTTATCGTTTGGAGCTCCAACCTGATTAGGAAATAATACATTCCACCCACCAATATCTGCATCTAAATCACCGTCTGCAAAATTTATACTTTCACCTCCTTGCAATCTTTCTCTATGTATAAGAGAAGCAAAAACATTTACTGAATGCCCCGTCATAACAAACTCATTCCAACTAGGTCCTAAAACTTGGTCGTATGGCCCAGGATTTCTAGAACCATCAGCTAAATCTGCAGTTAAAATCATCCCCTTGTCTTTAATGCCACCTAATGAAACATTTTGTTTTTGGCAAAATTGTGACTCTACTATTTTTATTCTATTATTACCTCCAGTTATACCAAAATCTGTATCTACTAAAACATCAGGAGAGTCAATAGTATACACATTGCATTTACCATCATCAAATCTAGCTTTATTGTTTTGACCCACTTCTGTCCACAAAGGAAACGTAGTGTTTCCATATCTATTTAAAAGACCATGGTCTCCCACTTCAGCATGGTCAGAATATTTTATAGCCCTTCTTAATATACCTGAAGTAAGTATAGTTCTATTTTGCATGTCTCTTGGCACCCTAACTATAGCATATCCTGCTATTTTAGATACTGTTTTTTTAGTTAACTTTACTTCAAAGTATGGATGTAGTATACATCCCTTTAATCTACCGTCTTGATTGTCATAAGGCTTACTACTAAAATTATGCTCAAAGCCTTGGTCTTTTGGGTCTCTTGCTGTTTGAAAAAAATATGGCCACTCATGATTAAATCCTTGTATTTGTCCATTTGCCCCATAATAAGGCACAAGATGTTCAGTGCTATGCTCAGGCATTCTTATATCTCCTATTCTTTTTACAAACATAGGTGAGCCATTTTTATCATAAAAAACTATACCAAACCTATATATCTCACCTCTTCTATAACCAACATAATTAGAGTTATACACAGGGTTAGCGTATGTATCATAAAAATTATTGATTCCTGCAGAAACAGAATAATATTGACCTTGTGCAAAATATTGAGTAACCGCTTGCGTTTCTATTAATTTAGCATTGTTATCTATTTCTAAAGGTTTTGCTAGAACGTTAGGGTGTACCTGTGGTGTTTGGTTATTTAAAACTCTAAACGTTACTCTTACACCTTCGTATTCTCCTGCACTTTCAGAATCTTCAGGTAAAGGTGTATTAAAATATTTACTTTCTGCTCCAAATATACCCCTTCTTACATTGTTTCCAGGCTGCATTCCTTTTACAGTTCCTGTATAAAGAGCAGTAAGTGGGTCTGGGGTGTCGCCTACCATTTTTTGTACATACCTGTAATAGTCACCTACATCTATTCCATCTTTTATATTTCCCTGTTTAGTGTAAGCTCCATCAGCATTATTGGCTGGGTTGCATAAAATATTTTGTTCGTCAGTAAATTTTATACCACCCATAGAATACAACATGTCGTGATATAAATCTGGGTTTCTTACAGAATCGTGTGGTTGATTACTACTGTTGTATGAACGTACTGTAAAGTCTGTATCTATGTCACCAAAACTAGTTCTTAAATTACCACAAAACAATCTATTATCTTTAGTTTGCATTGCTTGACAAATGTCCCAAGAAATTTGATTGTTATTATATTCAGGTGTAGTTATTTCTTCTATAGGTGCCTCCGCTCCTGTGTGTATCCAAAATAAATCATTTGCTTCATTATTAGTTTTTGGTATTTCATATTCTGAAAATACTACAGAGGGGCCCGCAGGAGAGCCGTCCATATATGGAGTGTATATCATTTGTATATGAGAGTACCTATTATCTAAACCTACTAATACGCCTTCTATAGATTTATTTGTAGTTCCCTCTACACCACTCTCTCTTCCTTGTTGAGCAGGAGATACTATATTTTTATTTGTAACAGGAACAGAAGCAGGGTTGCTAGGTGGTGATATTCTTGACACTCTACCGTCAACAGTTTTATATCTATAAGAATATGCATAGGCTATAGAGTCTAAAGAACCACCTTCTCTAAAACCAGTTACATGCACTGGTGCAAATACAGAAGGACTAAATAAATTAAAGTATTCTGTCATTCCTGCATATGGAGTATATATAATAGGGTTTAATCCTACATTAAGAGTTTTTAATGGAAACGTCCCATCAGTAAAATATATTCTTCTTAACTCTTCGCTTTCTTCAGAACCTTCTACTTTTAATTTTTTTCTATTAGTAAATTGTAAATCTGCTATTAAATAAACAGAATATAAAGAAGATTGTAAATCTTCAAATGTTATAAAGTCTCCTGATATAGCATCTATTCCATTTGTGTTTAAGCTACCATTAGGTGATTGTTTTACTTTTACAACTACATCTTCTTTTATTACTAAATTTTCTAAAGCATTAGGGTCCTCTCCAGTTTGTACTAATTGTTGAGCTGTTAAAAATTGAACAATACCTTGTAAAGGCCATTTTCCTAAAATAACTAGATAATCAGAAAAACTAAAAGTTCCTAAAATTTGTATAGAACCCTGAGAGGGTTGAAAATCATAGCCATATTCCTCTGCTAAAGAAGCGGCTTCTTGTTCTAACTCTCCTAAGTTTGTTAATTCTGTATCTACATTTAAAATTGTATTAGTAACAGCTATTTCTCCTACACCGCTATAATATTCAGAAATTTGCGCAGTAATAAAATTAACAAGCGCTTGAACTAATTGTGCTCCTCCAGGCCATCCTTGTGGAGTTTCAAATTCTGTGTTTACAAAGTTTTGTAATTGACCTGAAAAAAATACTACATCTGCTGCCCCTTCTGCTACTACTGTTATATTAGTAATATAATTTTCATTAGATGGGTCTGTATTAAAAAAAGTCCAGTTACAGTTATCACCCTCTACTCCTATATCTGTAACATTATGAACAACTGTTGCTACATAAGAATTGTCCATATTAGTTATTGCATCAGCCACAACAGTATCTACATCAAATGCAACTCCAGAATATTGTGCTAACTCATAATCTTCTGATATGTTTAAATTATTAATTTCTATAGTAGTACCAGTATTTTCTGTTAAAGTTATAGTTAGCGTAAGTGGATTATCTTCACTTGTGGGGTTGTATTCTGTAAAATTACCTTGAATTTGAATATCAGCAAATGGTTGAAATATAGGATACATAGGGTTAGGCGCACCACTTTCTAAAGTTGGACTTATATTAAAACCTTGCACTTCAAGAATATAACCTATGCTGCCTGTTTGGTAAGTAGATTGAAAATTAACATCTGCATCTTGAATGGCTGTCATCTCAACCCATTCATTTGTATAAGATAAAGCTGGAGCACCTGAAACATTACTAGCCTCAGAAACAAAATCTAAAGCTAACTTGTCACTAGGAAAAGGTTGTATGCTTACATTATCACCCTCATGACTAGTTATTCTTGCATTCTTTGCAAACCTGTAAGATTCTTTAGGCTGTAAAGCTTCTTCAGAATCTGCCTTCATGCCTTTAAAAAAAGTATTTGGTTTTCCTGGTTTAGCCATTATACATTAAGTAATCCATTAGTTGTTCTTATAGGAATCAATGTGTTCCATATTTGCGCTGCTTTTTTCATTTCTATAGGAGATGGCATATTGTCATTACCTCTTGCTTGTGCACATAATCTAGACCAATTTCTTTCTAAGTCTATATATATAGCTCTAGGCAACTTACCATTCCAATAATCTCTTGCTTTGTATTTATACATTATATATGCTGACACTGCATCTTCATGACTATCTGCTATTGTAGGAAACCCTTCGCTATCTGTGTCTACAGCATAATAAGCTATATCTACAGTGCTTATATCACTAGTAGATAAATTAATTGTACTTTCAGTAAGATAAAATGTATTTTGTTTATCTATGTTTTCAGGAAATGTAGCAGAGCTTTGAGATAAATAGTCGGTGTTTGCACTACCTCCTTTTTTCATATCTATCAAACTTAAATAATCATCAGGCAAAGTAGCTTGTTTGTTTTCTACATCTAATGTAGCAGTTTTTTTTACAAATGTTTTGTAGCTACCTATTTTTTTTTCGGCTTCAAAAGCCCATTCTACAAAATTGTAAAAGTTTCTAGCCGCATCAGGAACTTCCATATTCCTTATAACATTAGCTACAACTCTTTTAACACTAACACGTTTTCCAGCTTGACTATTCATATTAATATTCGTTTACTTCTTTTATTACTTTTTTAAACCTAGATAAAGGTAATACCTTACATTGTTTAAACCTAGAAGGTCTTAACCATACAAGTTTATTGTAATAGTCATTTAATATAGGAACTTTGTATTTAACTAACTCTCCAGTTCTTTCGCTTTCTACTATGTCAAGCCTTATATGAAATGCTCTTTTATTTTTGCATTTCTTTACATAAACAGTTCCAAACCTATTAGGCAGCCTAGCTTTATCTCTATTCTTAGCTACATCCTCTATCAAAGTGTCAAAAAAACTACTGACAATAGCTCTATACTCTGTATAAGATAATTGTCTATCTTTTGTAGTCCCTTTGATTTTTATGTCCCTCCTTATGTTTTCAAACACGTCTTTTAACAAAACGTATTTATCTTTGTATTTTCTTATCTCCATATTACCTTGTTCTTGCTCTTCTAGACCTAGCATTAGCTGAAGGCTTTGCTGTAGTCTTTTGTGCTATGTTTGAAGCTAACGCACCTCTAATATTATCATCTAGTGAATTGTTAGTTACATCTTTTCCTACTGTTAACATAACATTAAACTCTTTTGATAATACTGTTTCTACCAATGTAGCTACTAACTCATCAGGTATAGGATATCCCATTTTACCATCTTCAGGTTTAGAAGCTATATATTTAATAGTAATAATAGCATTAGCATCTTCATACTCAGTTATACCTTCGTTAAAGAAGAAATTAATTCTACTTTGGCTTCCGTCTATAACTCCATATATTTGATTGTCTACTGGTGAAAATCTAGATTGTAAATGAAACTGAGCGTCTTCTTCTGTAAACACAGGTACAATGGTAGCATCACTTAAATTAGCACCACCTGATATTCCTTCTAACATTACACTTATCAAAGCTCTGTTATTAGGAAAACCTATCATTTCTGGTAAATCTATATATCCATCTGTAATAGCATCTCTTTTGTAAGAATATAATTTTTCTGACAAATACCTACCAGAGTCAGTATATTTAGATAATAACTGAGCTCTATGATAATGTATCATGGCTTTTATTTGCCTAAGAGATATATTAGAATCAGTACTGTGAACACCACCTTCAACTATGTTTTTTATATTAAATGCTATTTCGTTTAATGTCATATTTTATATTTTACTGCTATAGATAAGGGGCAGGGCTAACACTAACCCCTTATCACAAAGCAGGGAGCAAATTATTTTTTAAGCTGATTTATTTCTGCATCCCCTACAGGATACCTTTCATCAGCTATTGTTCCAAGTATTTTTCTTGCAGCAATTTGGCAAACCTCTTCTCTAGAGTGTTGCGGTAATCTAACTATATTAGTATTCTCATTGTCAT
>CEOT01082028.1_pt1 | contig 11267 bp, 4 predicted proteins | sample 530671 | NCBI WGS metagenome assembly CEOT01 (sample SAMEA2620852, study PRJEB7988) | marine metagenome | isolation source: saline water (ENVO:00002010), including | reverse complement strand
GCTATAGCTAAAGAATTACGTAGTTCTAAAATAGATTTAAAAGAAAGAGATTTTGATGCATTACAAACATTAGGTAATTTTTTAAATGAATGTAAGAGTAATACACTTGTTATCAATAGTAAGATTGATTCTAGAGCAGGGGTATCAGAAGCTCCAATACTAAGACCTACACTTGATCTTAAAGTTAGAGTTGAACCAGATACTAATACTATTTACATACCTGTATCCATTATGCGAGAGTATACTAATAGTATTAAAGTAGATTATAATGATTTTATTAAAGGTTTAAAAAAGGAAAATGTATTAAGAAGAGCATCACAAAATAAAACTCTCCATAAAGGATTAGACATCAGCGCGCCAGCGGTTAGGTGTTTATGGATTGATAACTCCACATTTGAAGATATACAAACAGAAAACTTAGACTTAGATATTCCCAAAAATGTTAACTAACGGTGTTGATTACCAAATAATGTGGCCTGATTTTAAACCAGGTACTTCTATTTTTATCCCTGCTATTGATGTTAAAGCTGCTATTAAAGCATTAAAAAAAGAAAGCGAACGTTTAGAATTTAAGTTCGTGCATAAAATAGTAGTAGAGAATGGAGTAAAAGGTATAAGAGCTTGGCGGCTTAGCTAGTCACCAAATAAAAAATCATATTCATCTTCATCATAGTCACTTTCTTCTATTAAACGATCTCTTAATCTTGGGTTTAGAGTTACACCATGTACAGCTTCAAGGGCTTTTCTATCAAAAGTTTTACGTGAGTTATTTAATGTTTGCCCCGTAATTGCAATCTCAGGATTTTTCTTATTAAATTTATCTATCTTTTTTTGTATTCTATTCATTCCATTATTATCTCCAGCTTTAGTAGCAAGATAGTAATTTAATAATAATTTAGTTCTCCAACCTTCAATTTTTTGCTCTTTGAATTTCATAATGGATACACGTTCATAAGCCGCACTTAAATCGCTATCACTGAAACCTAAAATCTGCATAAACAAATTATAGGCATTTGGGTCATCCACTATCTTAAGTCCTTTTCTGGTAGTAGCTCCCTCAGTTGCAAATCGAAATGTTTTAATTTGGTTTCTAATCCACGTAGGAGTCATTTGTTCTAAGCCTCTCATAGTATTCCCATCATTTATATCTCTAGCTCCACGATCAATACCTGTTAATATTGACCAGCTTGGACCTAAGAAATGTTCTGCTATGTATACAGCTTCACCTACTTCTTCTCTCCGCCTTCTGTCAGCCCTCCACATTAACCCTCTGAATCCAGTTCTAGAGGCTATGTCAACATTAAAAGCAGCACTTAAGGGTCCTTTATAACCTACTTGACCTACTGATTGTTTAACCCAATCGTCTAATAAGAATGGATCCTCTTCATCATCTGCTAGTAACGAAGCTAACATATCTGCAGCTCCGTAAAAAGGTAGCCCTTGAACTCCAGCAAACATATAAGCCATACCAGATATACCTAAAAGTTGTGACCTCGCTATATTTTTTTCTTTAGCATTTAGTTTTCTGTATTTACCACCACTAATATGGTATTGAATATTAAACGACCTTAGAAGAAGTTGAGATACTAAATATATTTGTGCCTGGGCAAATCGTTTAAAAGTAAAGGCTACTTTACCTATACCAGATTGAAATATTAAAGGACCTACTTCAGGTAGTGCATGTGAATGAGCTTTAACTGTTAGCTTTATAGCTTCTTCTATAGCTACATCTTTGGATTTACCAGCTTCTATAGCTAAATCATAAGCTGCCACTAAAGTAAGTTCTCGGTTAGCTCGTTCTGAGTTTTTAAATGTCCAACCTAATGATTGGTTAACTAAGTTAGTAGTTCGTCCTAATTTGGTATCAGTATTAAAATCTATATTTTCATGTATTAACCCACGAGTTAATGTCATAGTTTGGTCAGCTCTTTTAAATAAGTCTCCATATCTTTCTTTTTGTTCCGCATTAAAACCTTCAGCCATTGTGTAATCAGGAAGATCATCTGTTTTCCAACTTTCTTTTTTACGTAAACTAGCTTTACCTTCTATACTCCCATTAAAATATAGTTTTCTCGCATTATCTAATGCAGATACAGCCTTACCATAACCATAGTCCGCACCTAATACAGGCGCTACTACTATAGGCATCTGGGTTAAGTTAACAAAAGCTGAAGATAAATTACCTCCAATGTACCATGCATAACTCAGGAATCCTGCTGTAGAAGCCCAACTTTCAGCAGTTGGGTTTAAATAGAAAGAAGCTCTATTATTTATAGCCTCATACACACCCTTAGCATATCTTTTAGCTTTGCCTCCTTTATCTACATTTGTTTTTATTTCATTTAAAGCAGATTTAATATCAGGAAGATAGGTTAAGTCATTTATATTTTTTAGGCCTCTATAAGATGCGTTACCGTAAGCATATACTAAATCTGGTATGTAACCAGGAAACCCATGCCTATGTCTACCAGCAGCTTGAACACTATCAACTCTAAATAAACTTAAGAAATGTTCATGTAATTTATCCTGCAAATCTTCTTTTACATCTGCAGGTATATTAGCTCTATCTAATGCATCTTGGGTAAAATTATATAATTCTCTATTAGGCGCAGGGACTTTTATCGCCTCAGTTCGTGAATATGCTTCATTAGTAAACCTAACAAAATCTTTTTTAGATGCTGCTTCTTCTTTTAAACGTTCTCTTTCTGCTGGTGTTTGCGCTGCTATAACTACTGTTTCTGTTCCTTCATCGGTTTGTATTTCATAATCAAACCAATAGTCTCCCTGACGCATAAAGGGTTGGTAGAACTCTAATTTTTTTCTTTTAAACTGTCGTCTTAAATAATCTACATCCTTACCAGTTAATTTCTCTAGCGCGTCTAAAGTCTCTTTAGCGCGTAGCATATAATTTCTATGCATACCTAACGCTAAGCCCTGAAGTTCTCTAGGTAATGTTTTAAATTCTTGTACAAGACCATGATCTCTATTTTTAGCAAGAGCTGGGTTTACATTTTGTTTTGATAGTTCAAAAGTTATCATATTCCATTTCTTTATTATTTCCGGGCTATACTTAGCTTCTATTTCTTTTATAGCTTTCATTTGCTCGTTTAAGTTTTCTGATTTTTTCCATAAATCATTAGCTCTTTTTTCTAGATTATCCTGTAGTGATTTAACTCCTGGTAATTCAGGAAATAACTCTTGTATCTGAGGCAGTGAAAGAAATTGTATGTAATATTTTTGCGCCCATGAAGTTAATTTAGAGATCGTATCTCTTATACCCTGCATTAACCCTTTACTAAAGACAGGTTGAGACTGAACAACTTGCCCTGAAAAGTCTATTAATTCTTTAATATTTTGAGGGTTAACTCTTTTTGTAGAAGTTTTAGAAGCATTGGGTATATCATCAGTTTCAGGTAGCTTACCTGCTTGATCAATAACTTTAACTTCTGTAGGCGGTCCTACTGATCTACGAGCAAATTTTAATCCCTGTTGTCTATCTCCGCTTAAAAATTCACTTAAAATAGGCGATTCTGTTTTTTCAGTACGTTTAAATCTTTTTGGAGTTTCTCTTCTTTCTGCCCTTGTATTATAAAATCTATATAATTCTTTTAGTGTAGCGTCAAATAAAAGCGCATCTTCTGGGCTCATTGTAATTGAGTTTTCAGTTACCTTTAATGTTGGCATATATGGCATAGGGTTCAGGTTAAATCCAGCGGAAATATCTTTTATATCTATAGGTGTCTCATTTACAAAAAACCAATCAAAGATAGGAGGGTACTTACCTTTTAACCATTTATATTCTGCTTTTGTTATAGGTTTTGTTACAGGCTCCGTAAATGTTTCACCGGTAAGCTCTGGTATATACCCCATCCAAATATCACTATGTATACTATTTCTTATCTTTTCTATATTGTTTCTTTGTTTGTCTATGTATATTAATTTTTCTTCCAAATCTTTTATTTTTTTATTAATTTCTTGTGTTTTTCTTTGGTAATTTTTTCTAATTGGTTCGGTTGTTTCATATTTCATATTTTCGTTATAATCTGATCTAACCGCACTTTGATAACCCTTTTCAACCAGGTCACGTTGGGCTTCAAGGTCTTTTATTTCTTTCTTATAAAAATATTTATCAGATTCAAGACTATATAGTTCCCACGCTTCCTCTTTTAACCTTTCTCTTGAACGTTCAACCGAGACCCCCCTTACTTTCCTCCCCTCTTTTTTACCAGGTTTTTTTCCACGTCCACCAAACATGTCATCAGTACCAGGAATACGCTTTTTGTCTCCCTTCACATCTACACCTTCCAATGCTTCCCTTTGAGCATATCTAGCTGTAGCTAGTGCTTCATTAACGCGTCCCTGTGCTCTCTTTTCCATAGCTACAGTGACCCCAGGACCATATTCTCCTGTGTCTAACATCTCTTTTTCTTCCGCGTCTAGTTTTTTCTTTTCTTCTCTAGTAACTGCCTCTACATTAAATCTTTCTACTCCTTGTTCAATATTAGAAGAAAGAAGTAAAAAATCTTCTAACAACGTGTTACTAATTTTAATGCCTAAAAGTTTTTTAAGCGCATAAATAAAATTATCCCACAAAGATTTTCCTGTTTTAAGAACAGATGGAAGTGAGTGTAATTGAGATATAACTTCAGGATTAGAGCTAGATTCAGCAAAAAATTCTTCAACATTTGTAGCTGCATAAGTGTGCGGGTAAACTTCTTTATAAGCGTCAAATACTTTAATTATATCTTTACCAAGTTTAGAGTTATCTTTAACTTGTGGTGTTTCGCTTTTACTATCCTGTATATGCTGATCTAAACCTTCCGATGTAAGAGCATGTCTTATTTCATGTAATATTGTAGGTGCTAACGGAAATACTGAATCTATTTTGTCTGAACTTATTCTACTTTTAGAGCCAATAGGGTTTAAATAGAAATCACCCATTATCAATCCTGAGGATATTCTACCAGTGTCTGTATAAATTTGTTCCAATCCCACGTAATCATCACTTTCGTTCCATACAGGAGCTTTTTTTCCTTCTGCAATATCAGTAAATAGGTCTACATATCCTTGAGCGCGGGATCCATCCCAGTCGCTCTCTGACTCACTGATCATAATAAACTTGTTTACATGATCGTAATACGCCATTACACCTTCATCCCTAATATTTATAGGACCAAAGGCAAAAGGCATTTCTAGAACAGACTTAACTTTTGGGTCTTTAGAGTTTCTATATTTACGAGCTAACTCCGTCATACCTAGATCTGATAAATCAGGATTATTTATAATTAGTTTTAAAGCTTCACCTACTGTACGAGGATTTTCAGACTTAAATTTTTTAAATAGTTTAAGATCGTTTTTAGCTGAACTAACTAAGCTATATTCGGGGGTCCCCCATGCGGCTTTTAATTTTGTTTTACCCTCTACAAGGTCTTTTACTCTTTGAGCAAAAGCTTTAACTTCTTTCTCCGCTTGCTCTCCTTCTAATGGAGCTGTGAATTTTCTTGTTCTTCTTGTAATTGGAGACAAATCAGATGGACGCCCATCCACTCCAGTTCTGTCAGGGTCGATAGCTCTTTCGGCAGTGGTTGTGGCTGTGGGCTTGCCAAATACAGAAGTGCCTTCTCCAGTTGTTCCAACGTCAGATTGTGGAACTCTGGCGTCAAGTGCACCACGTTGTTGTTCTCTAGCATTTTCTTTTTCTCCTTCCTGTTGTTCTATTGTTTCTCTAGATGCGTCAGGTTCGGTTTCAATTCTGTAGTCTATTATAGCATCGGTAGGTCTTTCAACACGATTTAATATTTTATTAGAAGCTTCTTTTACTCTTTCAATTCTTTTTATTTGAGGATCAGTAAGCTCACTTACATTAATTGGTTGATCGGCAAGGGCTTCATAATATAAATAAACTTCGGGATTACTTAGTGGTCCTACAGGTGCTTTTTTGTACTCAGGCCATCCTCTTTTAAACCCATTTTCAAGTAAAGTCTTTTTTTCTATTGGTTCATCAATAACACCACGTTCAAGTTCAGCGGTTCCTGCTTTTGTTTCTTCAGCTTGTCTTTGAGCTGCCATTCTGGCGGCAACATTTTCATCACTTATACGCGTTGCCTCTTCCATAAAAATATCTGCATATTCAGCACCTAAATTTGCTCTAATAGCTCTTTCCACATCATAAATCGTATTATTCACAACAGGAGTTGCTTCCATCATTTCTCGTGCTTTTGCTAAAACTTTTTGTGTAGTAGGATCTTCAACAGCATCTTCTCGCGCTATAATATTTTGATCCGCTTGAAGATCTCTGTCGTCTAATTCTTTTTGTAGTTCACTAATGTAATCTGGTATGAGAACTTTATCAGGAAAGTTTTCTGGGTCAGCCATAACTTCATTTAAACGAGTAATTTCGTTTTGAATATCTCCATAAGTCATACCTCCAAACTCAGGATTTACAGCTTCAATAGTTTCTACAACTTCATCAACTTCAGGACGAGGTGTGTCTTCAGGTGGTGATGGGCGAGCTTCAGGTTCATAGTCTTCATAAAGATCGGGATCCGCAGCACGTCTTGCTTGTTCTGCTTCATTTACAACTATAAGCTCTTCAATACCAGCTCTTATTTCTGGGTTACCTGTAGTTTCAAGCGAACTATTAAGCTCATCTATTTCAGTTTGTAGCTCTGGATTACTTAAAATCTGAGCATTTATTTCAGCTTGACTTTCAGGAGTGCGTTGACCCTCATCAGTAATAGTTTCGTCCGTAACCTTAGTAGCATCAGTCTTAGTAGTTTCATCTTTTGTCTCCTTTGGTGCTCGACCTGTACGTATAGCACCTATTGTTGCAGGGGCTAATGGCATAACAAATCCAGCACCTGCTGCGTTTATGTACTCTTTAATCGCCTCTGCATCATCCAATGGTAAGTCAGCAGCATACAACTCTAGAGCAGTTTGAAGTGCTTCAACAGGGGCTTCTTGTATCCCCGCTACACCCCATCTTTTTGCTATATTTAATAGATAGCTACGCGTAGGCTTAGCTAAACTTTCTAAAGCTCTTCCAAGTATTTTATATCCAATCATATTAGCTATGGCGTGTGCGCCACTTACAGTAGCTAATTTAGAGCCACTTTTTTCTTGTAGTAGTCTTAATTGCTCTTCGGGATCATCCGTTTGTTGTCCGATTTCCTCCATGACTCTTCCCATAGTTTCTCCAGCACCCCAGGAAGAATAAACAACACCGGCTGTTACAGGCTTAACAATTTTACGTAGCTCTTCATTTATTATTCGCTTACCTTCTTTTGTTCCCTGAAGTTTCGCTAGTTCTGTAGATACTTCTTTAGCAACGTATTGTTTAGCTGATTCTATTCCTTTTTCTTTAGCTCTTCTTCTAGCCTCGCCTTTTATACCTTTCTTAAGAAGGCCTTTTCCTACAAGAGCTGATACTCCACTAACAGTTCCAGCAGGACCTGCTAACACAGATGCACCGGCTGTAAGTCCTATCATCTCCATAAACATACCTGTTACTTGGCCAGTTAAAAGAGGTACATAATCAGTAGCGAAAGCCACGGGATCTTCTATAGCTCCTAAAAAGGTATCTGTTTGTTTAGTTCCTAACCTCTCTACAGCTTCTTCAGACTTCTCCATCTTTGCCATACCAGCTCGCATGGCTTCTTCATCATCTGTTAAATCTCCTTTAAGAACTTGTAGAGCACCAAAATCTCCAGGTATACCATAGAGACGTTGTTTTAAACCTCGCATGAAATCACTGCCGGTGGGTTGAGGAGGAGTAAGTCTACCAAGAGCTATATTTTGATTAGCTTCTATCTTAGCTGCGGTTTGAAATATGGATTCTTGAGGAGTGCCTTCCGGCGCTTCCACAGGTATTATGGCCCCTCTTTTGGTTCTGACGTTGTATACAGGCATTTAATAACCGCCTATTATTGGTTAGGTAATAAACTAAATTCGTCTGTAGGTAATGTAACTTCTTTCCCTTCTATATTTTGAAGAACTCTTAACCACGCATCATTTTTATCTTCCTGATATTCGGGAGTTCCTTTTGGATGATCTTTATAAGCTGCATCCCACATCACTTCCCATTGAGGGTAAATAGTTTTTCCAGAGCTAATTATAGAAGCTTTTACTCTAGCGTCATAATTTTTATTAGCTACCCATTGTTTTGTTAGATTATTAGCATTAGCTATATTAGCCTTACTTTCTAGATCGGCTTGAGCGGTTAATAGGCTAGTCAAATTAGCTGCATTAGATTTTTCTATCTCTATAGCCATAGTAAGCGCCGCTATCTTCTTGTCACGATCTCTGGTGGCTTTCTTCTCTGCTAGTTCTAATTTTTTATCTTCAAGGTCAGCTATCTTTTGCTCTGATTTTTCATACGCGCTTATACCATCTTCAATACCTTTACCTATATTAGTTAGAGCAAATTGAGAATCACCCTGCATCATTGAAAGTCCAGCCATAGTCACAGCATTCCAAGCAGATCTAGCTTCTTCTCTTTCAATACGATCAGCTACTTTAGCGGCACGTTCATCTTCTTTGCTATCATATATACCCATGTCATGCATCATTTTTTCTATTTCTGCGGTTCTATCTTTTAAAGTTTTATCATCTCCAAAAGAAGATTTTCCACCAGAAGCTATTTGACCTTCTATAAGTTTTTGATATTGACCTTTATTAATGTTCATTTTTTCTGCAACATCTTCCCAATGTTTAGCATCGGGATCTGGGTCTATACCTGAAGGTAATTTATCTTTTTTATCGTCTACACCAAAACCCTGTTTTTTAGCTGCTTCATCTAAAGCAGTTTGACCCCATCCTAAATCAGCTTTTGGCATTTTGTCATATAACTCCTCACCCCAACCAATAACATTATCTATTGTTTCTGGATTTATTCCTGCTCCTTCCCAAGCATATACCGAAGGATCTATTTCTCCTTCAGCAGGAGTAAGATAAGGTTTATACCTTGGATCATTTTCAAGTTTTTCAATAGATTCTTCTTTGCTCATGCCATACCCTAAAGTATCGCTGTCAAACAAACCACCTTCTCCTTCGCCTAAATATTCATCACCCTCTATATTTGTAAGGTGTTGTCTAGTTATTTGATCTCCAATAGGCAATGGGTTTAGGTCTTGCTCTACAGTAACACTATCATCTGTATACAATTCACCTCTTGTACCAATATCCTCTTGGTGTTGTTCTCCAACTACTTCCATTACCGGCAACGACCAGTAATCATCACCAAGTTGCTGACCACTTCCGAAATATGTGTCCTTGTTTAGTTCTTCATAAGGAAGGTTATAAGGGTCTGCCACAGGTCCACCAGGCGCAAACCCAACAACGCCACCTTGAGCATATTCAGGGTAATCAAAACCATGTTTACTCATATACTGATCTTCCATCTGGTCGAACAACCCTAGATTACCTATTAACTTCATTAAACGACTTTGTCCCGGACGATCATATTTATGTGAACCAAAGGCATCTTTAAAAAACCCTCTGTAAGGAGACCCTTCTTTATTTTTTATCATGAACGCTAAACCTCCAAGTCCTTGTGGTCTAGAGCGTGTAGAATAATTTTCTGCTGTTTGACTTTCTGGTCTTACAGCTTCTATGATCCCTCTTCTTTGCGCTTCTTCAATACCTTTGCCAAACATTCCGCCGTTATCAAACCCAACAACTCCACCCTCTGCATACTGCCCTACATTAGGCGCAGGTAAAGCTCCTACTCCTCTAGAAGCAAGCATATTAGTATCAGTCATTTCAGCCCCCTGAGGCGTAACAACTTCATTCATGCGGTTGACATCAACTACTTCACCAGCAGGGGGTATAGCTTGACCAGGGCCTGGAGGTACAGGAGAACCCTCTATTGGCATTGGCGGTGCTGGAGCTATAGCTTCCTCTATAATTTGTTCAGCAACAGTTTGCGTAGGTTCTTGTTTCCCAGCAAATTCTGCTCTCATTTTTTCTCTACGTTGTAGCTCACCTAATAATAAATAAACAGGAGCTACACCCGAAGGGTTTTGTACTTCGCTAATTAGTTCTTGATCAGGTAGCCCTTTAAGGTCATCTTGTATCTGAATAATATTCATCAGACTCTACCTCCACCACCACCACCGAAGCCGCCTAAAGTATTGTATAAACCAAGTCCTGCTAAACCTGCTCCACCTAATTGAGAAACCAAGCTAGGACGTGGAGTATAAGCTACTTGTGTGGAACCTAATGCACCCACGTTACCTCGTAAGATATTGCTTTGAAATTCTAATAATTTTCTCTTATAGTCTTCTTCTTCTCTAAATTCCTGTAAAGCTACATCATCAAGCTGTTGTTGTAATGCTCGTTTTTCAGCCCCTGTTGCTGCCTGAGCTTGTAGTCGTTCTAAGTTAGCTCTTTGATCAGCAGTACTTAACGCTCCTCTTCTTGAAGCGCCTTCTATGCCATACTGAAGACCAGCTAACCCTACGTCTTTCTGCATTTGAGCCTGAGCTAATTCTGCCTGCTGTCTAGCTTGTCTATCAGCCGTAAATTGTCTCTGAGCTTGCTCAAACGCATCTCGTTGTCCTCTGGCTTCTATACCAGCTAACTGAGCTGCAGTATTTCTATCACGTTCTGATAATAAAAGAGCTTCACGGCCACCACCAAAAGAACCTCTGTCTATAGCACCCATAGCAGCTTCTGCGTTAGCTATATCAGCTTGTCTTCTAGCTTCTGCTTTTTCAAAGTCTATTACCTGACGTTGAAAAGGGCTCATGTATTTCTGAGCTTGAGTGGTATCAAAATCCTGTTGTGTAGGTGTATAAGCTAATGCAGCGGGTATACCTGTTGTAGCGGCATCTAATCCAGTTGTTGTTCCTCTTTCTATACCAGTAGCAGCTGTAGTAAACCCAGGCTGTTGCGTAAGTCCAGCTACATCCGTTTGGACTTGTTGCTGTAGTGGGTCAAAAGGCGCAACACGTTGACCAGGAAACTTAGTGTATTCCTGAACACCTGTTACCTTACCTGAAGGGTCTGTAGTATAAGTCTCTTTACCTGATTGCTTTAATATTTCTTCGTAAAAAGGACGAGCATATTCTGGTAAATTAGTAGATACATTAGTTGATGTAGTATGAGTAGGTTGACTACCTCCACCACTACCTCCGCCATAAAGTGTACAAAACTTAACAGCGCTAAATAATATATCAGTTAATTTAATCATATTTTCTTCTCCACAACATACCTTTCATTTATAAATCCTGCTCTTTGTTTATATAATTTAGCTTGTGACTTTTTAG
>CEOT01018985.1_pt1 | contig 11308 bp, 12 predicted proteins | sample 530671 | NCBI WGS metagenome assembly CEOT01 (sample SAMEA2620852, study PRJEB7988) | marine metagenome | isolation source: saline water (ENVO:00002010), including | reverse complement strand
TGGGAGTAGCTCCACCTGCTCCCATTGTTCTGCTATAGTAAGGAAAGTATGATTAAATCAAAACAGGCTTTAATAGACATTTCTGCAGATAACAATAACTCATTAGGAGTTGCTACAGAAGGTATGTTGCTTTGTGGTGTTCAATTCCCTGCAGCCATGACAGGCACAAGTGTAACTTTCGATTTTTCAATGGACAACAGTACTTTTGTTGATGTCAAAGAAACAGATGGAACAGATGTTACTTATACTGTTTCTGCAGGAGATATGGTAAGAGTTGACCCTTCAGGTTGGGCTTTTGCTAGCAATGGATTTATTAGAGTTACATCTAATGGTTCAGAAGCAGCAGACAGAGCAATAATATTACACTTTAGACACAGTTAGGAGCAAACATGGGTATGCTCTTAATGCTCAAAGAAGGTAAAAACGAATTTCGAATAGACATCGATTCTAAGGGAACTGATGAAATAGAATCATCTGTATCTTTGTTTGAAGATGAAGCAGAAAAAAGTGGTGAGTTTACAATGGCTACTTTTGGTATATCTGCATACGCAAAAGAAATAGAGAGGACTGCTTAATGAGTACAACAATTAGAGATTTAGTAGACAGAACTTTTAGAGAATATTTAGAACCTTCTGACGAACTTAATTCATATACAGCAGTAGCCTCAGCTATGACTTCAAGTGCAACAACTTTATCGTTTGATGCTGACCTTCTTACACAAGAAGAAGAAGATGTTATGGATGCAGGAACAATCCTTGAAATAGATCAAGAGTTAATGTATTGCACAGGACTAGATACTGTAAATAACTTTGTTACAGTAGTAAGAGGAGTAAGAGGAACAACTGCAGACTCACATGATATAGGTGCTATTGTAAAGATTGCTCCTTCTTTTACAAGATTAGCTGTATTTAATGCAATAAAAGATCAAATTAATAATTTATTTCCAACGTTGTTTGCAGTAGAAACAAAAGAACTATCAGCTTCTACAGGTTATACATTAATTGGAACACATGATGCTCCAGGAGATTCTAATTATTTAGTATCAATACTAAGTGCTATATCACAATATACAGATTTTGCTTCAGGAAGTGATAGCACAGGAGTTAGTTTTTTACCTGTTACTTGTTCTTTAGTAGAACTGCCTAACCCCTTTACATTTACAGATGCTGATGGAGTATCAAGAACTATCACTTATTCTACAGGACCTAATGTTGTGCATGCTGTACAATTTTCAGGAATAGCACAAGGTCAAACAGCTTTTGTAACATTTAAGAAAAAATTTATAGAACCAACTGCAGAATCTAATTCATTATCTTCAATAGGTTTAGAGCAAGAATACGAACCAATAATTATGGCAGGAGTTGCAGCCCAGATGATGTCAGGAAGAGATATACCTTCTGCAACAACACAATATATTACGGAGCAAATGGCTATATCTGGTTATCCTGTTGGATCAAGTAATAGTATTAGAAACTCTTTGTTACAATATCAACAATTACTTATCAATCAAGCAAGAAAATATCTCAGAGCTAAATATCCTGAATCAGTATCTGTAGATGGTCTGGTTTATGGAATACAGGCATAATGCCAAGAATAGCAACACGAGGAGACGTCTCTAATCCAAAAAGAAAAGGATACGATTTTCGTATTGATGACTTTTTATTTAGAGCTGCTATAGGTCCTAACAGACAGATGAGCATAGAATCATCTGATGTTAGAGGACAAGAAATAGATGTTAGACAAAACGCAGAGGATTTTACAAGAAACTTAGGACGTATTTATTCTCGCAATGATTTTTCTGGTGGTAGTAATTTAGACATAGCACATAGAAGAAATGGTGGAGCAAATGATATAACAAGATTTTGGGATAGTAAAGGTATAGAAGTATTTGGAAAAGATAAAGGGACATCTTATGATTTGCAATTACTTCATACAACACAAATAACATCAGGAACTTCATTTTCTTCTACAGATAATGATAATGCTTTGGTTATTGTTGGAACAGATATTTATATATCTGATGACAATGTGCTGAAAAAATCTACAGATGGAGGAGATACATTTTCTACCGTAACAACAGGTTTAACTTCTGGTTATCATATAAAAGGTTTAGCTGCACATGGAGATTTATTATACATAACTGCAAACAATGGGTCTGCAGGAGAAATAGAGTCCCTTACAAGTGGTGGTACTTCAACACAAAAAATGTCTGCAGCAATATACGATAAAATATTTTCTGTAAAAGGTAAGTTCTTAGTAACAATAGGTAATGCAATACATCAATATGATGGTGATACAACTGTTGGATCAGCAATAGTTACTTTACCTTCAGGTCAAACATTTACTGATGTTGCTGATGTTGGTGCTGTAATATTAGCAACTGCTACTGATGGAAGAATCTATGCAATCAAAGATGTCACAGGAACATTTACTGTTAATGGTCAAACGGAATTATCTTCTAATGAAATACCAACATGTGTTGCTGAAGTTCAAGGAGAAATATTTTATGGAACAAAAGAAGTACAAACTTCTGCATCTAAAGTAATAGGAAGATTATATAGAGCATCTATAACCGTTGCTAATGATTTATATGTATTAGCTAATCAACAACTAATTAAAGAATGGAATATAGATTCTGTAACAGCACAACCTATGTTTCTTTTTACAACCAGGGATTCTGTCTATACAGGTATAAAAGAATCATCTTCTGATTCTTACTTATGGAGATATTATTTACCAAGTGCAGGTATAGCTAGAGATCTTGAGTTTGAAGCAGGAGGATTAATAAAAGGTATAAATAAAATAAATGAAAAGTTAATAGCAATAGTTAGTGAAAGTGGTTTTTATAAAGAAACAGACAATTTTAAAACTGAAGGATATCTAATTTCTGCAGCAGCAGATTTCTTTACAGCAGAAAAAAAACAATTTGTAGAAGCACAAATAGAAACAAGTAACATGGTTTCTGGTACTTCTGCAGAATTACATATATCAGATAATTTAGAAAGTATAAATGACAAAGATGATTCGAATTGGGATTTAGCTTTAAATATTATTTCAGGAGAAGGAACAGTAACAGCACAAACAAACAAAGTATCAAGATATATTGCTATGAAACTTGTTATTAAGTCTGCAGATGCTTCTCAAACACCAAAAGTACAAGCTATTCAAACTCGTGCATTAGCTAGACCAGAACTTGTAGTTGTACAGATACCTGTAAATTTAAGTGACAGAGTAGAAAGACCTTTTAGAAAACCTATTACTGTTAAAAATTTAGGAGAAACTATTTATCAATCTCTTAAAGATAAAGAAGGAAGTTCTGTAACTTTAGAATTGTTTGATCCTGCAGAAGTAATTAGAGGAGTTGTTGAGTCTATACAATATCCTATAACAGGACAGTTAGCAGAAATAGGAAGCGTAACTCAGTATGCTATTATTACAGTAAGAGGGACAAGACAAGAAGTTTATGGTAGTGTTACATCAGGTAATATTTACGCAGTAAATAGTTTTGGAAAAGTAAGATTTGCATAATAAAATAAACAATATGTTTAGATTAAATGTGTATAATGGAGAAGAATGACAGCAAGAGAAACTAATTTAGTAAACGCCTTTGAGACAACATTAGCTGCTCAATTAGCTAGTGGTGGCACAACAATAAATTTAACAGATGACCCTGGTGTTGATGCACCTGTTTATTTAGTAATAGACCCAGATAACGATAGCAACCGAGAAGTTATTTTATGGTCATCAGGAACTAACCATGCAGCAGCAACTGTAACAAGAGACATAGATTCAAAGCATGGCACAGATCCAACACATGCAGCAGGAACACAAGTTAGATTAGCTGTAGTAAAACAACATATTGAAGAAGCACATGATGCTATTCAACAAGGTTTTGTATTAGAAGATGGAGATGGCACAGAAGTTACAATAGCTCCTGCAGTAGCTTCAGGTGTCTATACACAAAGAGAAGTAAAATTTATTGATACTGGTGGTCTTGATATTAATTGGACTGATACAGATGCAGGTACAGATGGAGACCCTTACGATTTAACATTTACATTAGATTTAAACGGATTGACTGCAGCAACAGTTAACATAGCAAATGACAGCATAGCAATTATTGATGCAGACGATTCAAACTTAACTAAGAAAGAATCATTAGCTGATGTTATAGCAGCAATAGATGGAACAGGATTAACAGCAAGTTCAGGTGTATTGTCTGTAGATGCGTCACAAGCTATAACTGCTTTGACAGGTGGGGATCTTACAATATTTGATGACACAAACAATGCAGACGTTTCTCTTAAGTTAGGTACTTCAGCAACAGAAGCATTATCTATAGAAGTATTAAACGGTTCAAGTAATAAAACAGCAGAAGAAATAAAAATATCTACTTCTACTGCTTCAAGTACTGCAAACCACGGTAAGATTTCTATTTATATCGATGACACAGAAATACTAGACATTGATGACGGTGGTATAGATTTAGCCTCAGGTAAGACTGTAGCTATAGACGGAACAGATTTAACAAACCTCACAGCAGGTAACTTAATAGACTTTGATGGTACAGATATTGACGTAGATTTATCTGAAGCGTCAGAAGCTGCACTTGCTAATGGCGATTACATACTTTTTTTAGATGGTGGTGCTACAGGTACTGCTGCTAAAGAAGCTATCGCAGATGTTGCAACATTGTTTGCAGGAACAGGACTTACAGCTACTAACTCAGTTATAGCAGTAGATGCTTCTCAAGCAATTACAGCATTAACTGGTGGCGATTTAACAATATTTGACGATACTAATAACGCTGATGTTTCTCTTAAACTAGGAACATCTGCTACTGAAGCATTATCAATAGAAGTATTAAATGGTAGCTCTAACAAGACTGCTGAAGAAATTAAAATTGCAACATCAACTGCGTCAGGCACAGCTAATCATGGAAAAATTTCTGTATATATTGACGATACCGAAATATTAGATATTGACGATGGAGGAATCGATCTAGCATCAGGTAAAACATTTGCTGTTGATGGCACAGATTTAGTTGCTCATACAGCAGGTGCATTAATAGATTTTGACGGAACTGATATAGATGTTGATCTAACAGAAGCTGCTGAGGCAGCTATAGCTGACGGAGACTATATACTTTTCTTAGACGGTGGTGCAACAGGTACTCAATCAAAAGAAGCCATTGCTGATGTAGCTACACTTTTTGCAGGTGGAGGATTAACAGCAGCTAGTTCAGTTATATCAAACGATGTAATTGGTAAACAATCAATGTGGATTCCTGCAGCAGCTATGTATCCAACACAAACAAACGGTGCAGCAGCAATAACAGGTGCAGATTCAGGTGGAAGTACAGGACCTGATTTATACACATTAGACTTTGACGCATCAACAGAAGAGCATGCACAGTTTTCAGTAGCTATGCCTTCATATTGGAATGAAGGAACAGTCACATATAAAGCCTACTGGACATCAGAAACAACAGACACAGATGGTGTTTCATGGGGATTATCAGGAGTTGCTTTAGCAGATGATGATAGTTTAAATACAGCATTTGGAACTGAAGTAGTTGTAGATGATGCAAATATAGGCACAGCAAAAGAATTACACATAACAGCAGAAAGTGGAGCAGTAACAATAGCAGGATCGCCTGCAGCAGGAGAGTTGTGTTACTTTAATGTAGCTAGAGTTGTTGGAGATTCCAATGACACTGCTGCTGAAGATGCAAAACTTATAGGAATAAAGGTATTCTATACCATAGATGACGTCCACGAGGCATAGACCATGGCAGGACCAACATCATTTGGCTATCAAAATTTAGGATTTGGAGGAGGAACAGCTCCTGCATCTAATTTTGATGTACAATATGTAGTTATTTCAGGTGGTGGTGGTGCTGAAATTGGTGGTGGTGGAGCAGGAGGTGCAGTAGATAATATATCAAGCACAGCTAGTATTCCTGCAGGAGAAACTATTACTGTAACTGTTGGTGGTGCAGGATCAAGACAAAACCCAGGAGGAACATCTTCCGTAGTAAGCACAACATTAGGAACTGTAAGTGTTGTCGGTGGTGGTGGAGGTTCAGGCTCTAACGATAATGCTGACTCAGGTGCGTGTGGTGGTGCAGGTGCAAGAAATAACAACGGTAAATCTGGAAACATCGGTGGTAACGGTGGTAACGGAGGAGGCGTTAATGGTGGTGGAGGTGGTGGAGGCATGACTGCTAATGGTGGAAACGCTGTTGGTGGTGGTGGTGCAGGAACTGCTAACGCAACTTATGGAACATGGGCTACAGATACATCTTCAGGCTCTGGTGGCAGATATGCTGGTGGAGGTGGAGGTGGAGGTCAAAATGGTGGTGCAGGTGGTGGTGCAGGAGGTGGAGGCTCAGGCTCTCAAAATAGTGGAAACGCAGGAACTGCCAACACAGGTGGTGGTGGTGGTGGAGGATGGAACTCCTCAGGAGGTGTTGGAGGTTCAGGCATAGTTCTAATTAGATACACCGAAGGTTTAGGAGAAGCTGCAAGTTCAAATGGTTCTCCTGCTACAAGTACAGGTAATGGTTACAGATACTATAAATTTACTGGTTCTGGAGAGCTTACATTATAATGGCACATTTTGCACAACTTGATGGAGATAACAAAGTAATTAATGTTATTGTCGTAGCTGATGAAGTTATAACAAATTCAGAAGATGAACAAGTAGAACAACTTGGAATAGATTTTTGTAAATCTACGTATGGAAATGATACTAATTGGAAACAAACATCTATTACAGATAGTATGAGAAAAGAGTATGCAGGTATTGGTGGTGTTTATAATGCAACTAAAGATATATTTATTGCACCTCAACCTTATGAAAGTTGGTCATTAGATTCTAACGATGATTGGGTTGCACCTATTACAAAACCTGACGATGGTAATGTATACATGTGGGATGAAGATGCTTATCAAGCAGATAATTCTCAAGGTTGGGTACAATTATAATATAAAAGAAAGGTGGAGAAATGCTTACAGAAGTTAAAATAATAAAAAACTTTTTAAGTCCTACATATCATAAAGAGTTATTAAACAGTTTAGATAGTTTTAATATGCCATGGTTTTTGCAAAAAAACATTTCATTAGAAGAGGATGATAATACATCACATAAAAATTTTGGTTTTAATAGAACATATTACGATGATAATGGATGGCGTGGAGATTACACAGTAGAAATTATGAAACCTGCAGTATATCAAATTATGGATACAGTTGGTGGCGTACAACCATTAAGAGTTAGGGCAGATATGACTATGCAAAGTGATAAAGAACACAAACATGGGATACATATTGATTATCCTACTCCTAATATAACAACAATTTTATACATAAATGATAGTGATGGAGATACGATATTTTATGAAGAAAGAACTTCTGATACAGAAAAAAGATATAAGCCTTCTGATCTAAATGAAATGAAAAGAGTAACACCTGTAGCAAATTCACTTGTAATTTTTGATGGATTTCAATTACACACAGGGTGTTCGCCTATGAAAAATAGTAATAGAATACTTATAAACTCTAACTATTTAGTATGAACATAGAAATTATTCCAAGTCGTGAGGATTACGAACAATTTTTAGAAATGTATCCTCCACAATTAAGTAACAAATTTTTACCTAAATGGTATAAAAATAGTGGTAATAAAAAAGCTAGTCAACATGCACATTTTTTGCATGAGGTAGATCTAACACAACCACCAATAACAATAAAAAGTTGTCCTGCTGTTGTAGATGCTGTAACAGAAGGGATTATTTTACCTTTATGGGGTAACTTAGATTTTACTACTTTAAAAAATGATAAAGGAGAAATAACAGCACAACATTGGGATTTTACAGGCAGACATATTAACGCAGGTGACATATCACAATTTATACAGTTTCATACAAAAAATCAGTTAGAAGGTATGCCTGTACAAGTTTTGTCTAATGACAGTATTTTAAAAATAAATATGCCTTATAAAATAATTGTTCCTGAGGGTTACAATATTTACTACACAGATCCTTTTTATCATTTTAGAAAATGTTTAAGACTATTAAGTGGTGTTGTTGAAGCAGACAAGTGGGGTTATGTTACATTTGTATTTGAAATTTTAGAAGAAGATTTTAGATTAGAAGCAGGAGAACCTTTTGTTCAATGTTTTATATATAAAAGAGATGAAGAAAAATTAAATCTAACTTGTCGTAATGGAACACAAGAAGAATATGAACAAAGCAGAAAAGAACATAGAGAATTATTTATTACCCAAAAAAATTATAAAACAAAAAACAAATGAAACTTGCTATATTAGGTAAAGGTACTGCAGGTGCGTTAGCTTTAAATCACTTTAATTCTTACACTGATTACGAAATAGATCTTTATTACGACAGTAGCATTAAAGAACAAACTGTTGGAGAAGGCACTACATTACACATACCTACTAGATTAAATTACACACTAGGAGTTACCTGGGAAGAAATTAGAAAATTAAATGGTACTGTAAAGACAGGTATTTATTATGATGGTTGGTCCGAAACTAATTATTTCCACAGTTTTTATTTACCTGCAGCGTCTATACACATTGATGCTATAAAATTACAAGAATACTTGCTTGCTAAAAACAAGTGCAATTTAATAAATAAAAATGTAAATATAAATGACGTTGATGCTGATTATGTTATAGATTGTTCAGGCAGACCAACAGATTATTCTGACTATACATTGACTGAAAATATAAATGTTAATGCAGTATGTGTTTTGCACTACAAACCTATTACATATTTTGATTATACATTATGCAAAGCTATGGAACGTGGTTGGATGTTTGGTATACCTTTACAGGACAGAGTATCTTTTGGTTATTTGTACAATACAAATATTTCAAATAAAGATGAAGTGTACAAAGAAATGTTTAAGTATTTAAAAAAAGAAGGTTACAATAATCCAACAAAGAAAAATTTTTTTGAATTTAAAAATTATTACAGAAAAGAAAACTTTGTAGAGGATATTGCTTGTAATGGTAACTCATCTTTTTTTCTTGAACCTTTAGAAGCAACAAGTTTAGCTTTAGTAGATAGAATTAATAGATGGACATGGGATTTATTAAACAATAATATTACACAGCAAGAAGCAAATATGTACTACAAAAATTATATAAAAGAAATAGAAATGATTATTAATTTACATTATTTAAATCCTAAACAAAAAACAAAATTTTGGAATTATGCAAAACAAAATAGTAGTTATATTTTAAATGATCAAATTTACAAAAAAATTGTAGACAATTTAGAAAATGATGAATATTTTTTTGATGACTTTGGTACTTGGAACAAAGATAGTTTTAAGCAAAATTTAAAAGGTTTGAATTTAATATGATATAATTTCTAAATCATGGATTATATTATAGGTTTTATTGTAGGTTATATATGCAAAGAAGTATATACATTACTTAAATATTTAAGTCATTCTGAAACAACTGTAATTGAGCATGATTGGGATGAAGAATGGGATTGGATTTCAAGACCAGAGGATCTGCCATAATGACTATGCCAAACGGATTTACACAGAAAGAAATGCTAGTGATGATATTGGAAGGTCAAAAAGAAATTAATAAACAAATAGATGAATTACATGAAAAGGTTAATACTAAAATTGGAAGGCAAGAGTTGTTTGGGTGGATTGTTGCTGTTGGTGCATTGTCTGCACTTGTCGGCAACCTGATGTGAGGAGCTAAAATGGATTGTTGTGGCAGTTGCAATTGCGAAGGTAAATAATGAGGTGGAGGAAATCTGTAGTTAATAGTGCTACTTAGATTATTACTTGTTTTATTTCTTGTTGTACCAGTTCCAGTATTAGCAGAAGAAGTAGTAGAAACAGAAACATTTGATGGTGGTGATAATGGTGGAGAACAAACTACTGATATTGTAGTACCACCTACAGACAATTCTTTAGTAAAAATAGATAACACTTGGGATTACTACGGTGGTATGGATAATTACCACATGGAATTAGAGTATCAAAAACATGGTGGTACAGCGAATGATTATGAGTTTACATTACCTGTTGATCATGACGTATATGAAGTAGGTTTCACTATAGGTGCTATGAATAATGAAGGAGAAGTTACCTATACACATAATGATGAAACAACACAAACAAATACAATAGATGCACAACAAGGCATGAATATAGCAACTATGTTCGAAGATGTTGTTTATTCTGTACAAGATACAGCTAATAAATTTATAGATAGTTTTGTTATTACTATTAATGACTGGTCTTTACTAGATAATGTAGAAATAAAATATGAAGATACTACTACAACTACAACTTTAAATCCGTTAGATATACAACGCCAGGCAAACTTTGCTTCATACGGTATATCAGAAACAGATGATGAACGTGGTGTAAGAGAAGAACAAGAGGAAGAACAAAAACAAATTGAAATAGCTATTGTTCAAGAAGCTAAAGAAATGTCAGACAACATGGCAGAAACTGGTTACAACGAAACCGACCAGGAGCGAGAAGAAAGAGAAGCATTAACTAATGTTGTTATTGTTGTTGGAGATGAGGAAGTTACCTATACTGAAAAAGAACAAAATGATGGAACTATTGAAAGAGATCAGGAGCGTGCAGCTAACGAAGAGCTATACGGGGTTGCACTTACAAACGAACAAATTGAAAGAGGAGATTTAGAACTATATGATATTGAAGAAGAAATTGGAGAAGAGTTTTTTGATGATGATATTGTACTTATTGAGTTGGAAGATGAATATTATGATGAAGAATATGTTGAGCTTACTGAAGAAGAAGTTGAAGAACTTGAACGAGAGATGGAAAGAGATGTTAAAAAACTTGAGTATGAAGAAGATATTGAGTTCTTGCAGTTTGAATCTGAAGAAGAAATGGATGAATACATAGACACAATAATCGAAGTAGAAGAATATTTAGAGGAGTTAGAAGAATTTGAGTTTGTAATTATAGAAGATATAGAAGAGATAGAAATAGATATGATAGACTTTTATATAGAAACAGAGTTGTTTCCTCCTACTGAAGAAGAAATCCAAGCAGATTTAGAGGAAGTACAGGATCAGATAAGAGAAGAAAAAGAAGATGAGTTGGACGAAGAGATACTTAGAGATGACACAAAGAGAGAAGATGAACTTCAAGATGAAGACATTTTTGTTGAGTCAATACAAGAAGATGTCGAAGAAGAAGTAGAAATCTTTGAGTTTTTTAAGGACGAAGAAGTTATAGAGCTTACTGAAGAAGAACTAGAAGAAGAAGTT
>CEOT01016788.1_pt1 | contig 11317 bp, 4 predicted proteins | sample 530671 | NCBI WGS metagenome assembly CEOT01 (sample SAMEA2620852, study PRJEB7988) | marine metagenome | isolation source: saline water (ENVO:00002010), including | reverse complement strand
CACTCATTGTTTGCGTTTGCTCTATATCAGATACCCAAGTATTAGCATCTTGATCTGTAGTTATATTACTATTTACTTGAGTTGTAGTACAGTTAGCTATAACTCTAGGATTTTGTTTATTTATAAACTCATGAATCAACCAGTTATTATAACCCTCAACAGTCCAACCACCGTCATCAGCATTTTTAATACTACCACCTAACATGGTAACAACATCACTAGCATAGTTGTCATAGTTACCAGAATAGTTAGGATATTGTCTAATATACCTATGTAGGTTTTCTAAAGTTGGTTCATGTTGAATCCACTTGTTATTCATTAAGTTGTTTAACGCGAGAAAATATTCGTCAGTGCCATATTCATAATCACTAATAGCATGCCAAGAGTTTAAAGAGTTTTGTGTAAAGCCCTGCGGCCAATAACCTATGTCTTCATAGTATTGGCTAATTTCTTGAAAATTATCATAAAAACTTGTAGATGTTAAAAACATATCAAAAAGACTACTAGCTATATTATCAACATAATTAACATTAGCTTCATCCCAATATTGATATCTAAAAGTATCTTGAATATTATTACCTGTTAATAGTTTCCAGCTGTTATAATTAGGCCATATTTGGTTAGTTAATAACCAAGTTAACTTACCTTGTGGGACTCTATAAGGAACAGCGTCCATTGTTAAACTAATGTTTATAGTAACATCATTAGCCGGCATAACAAAATCAGCTTTTAAATAAACTTTTACTATAACTTTATTACCAGGTGTGTTAGGTATTCCAGTATCATGAATTGTAATAGCTCTTACATTAGACTCTACAAGTGGAGTACTATATTCCCCATCATTAATAACTAAATCTATATAACTTGATAGCTCGCCGTAATCATATATAATATATTCGTTTACTGGTATATAAGCGTTATCACCAAGAACATTACCGTTATCATCTAAATAAGGATATGCTAAATAATCTGGTTTAGGAAAAGGACTAAGCTGTATATTATAAAGATAACCTTCACCTTTACTAATAGAAAATCCACTTCCTTTAGGTAGAAAATCAAACGCACTTACAACGTATTGATAGTCTTTGCCTTGTAAATTTTCTTCACTATTGTTAGGACTTATAGTTAGTATTATATTACTAGCTCCTCCAGCTGTTTTAGCATTTATAACACTTCCACCACCACCACCATAACTATTCATACCAGTAACAGAAGAAATATCATCAATATCAAGTGGATTTATTACTTGAGGGTACATACCAGCTACACCACCTTCATTGTAAAAATATTTATCAGGATTTATTTCATTCCAACTAGTTTGTACAGCTTCTTCATTAGATTGATCATAAGACTCGAAATTTGCATAATCTCCTTCAAACTCTTGACTTATATGTGTTGTTATAATACAGTTTTGTAAGTTAGCCATTGTTAATCGTTTTGAACTGTTAATGTGTATGATGGTGTAGTTGTAGAAGAGTCTACTATAGTTATTATAGAGCTACCTAAATTAGTAACAATACCGTTACTATCAGTAGCAGATACAACACACTCTATTGTTTCAGAACCTTCAGTTGTAAAATCTTTTTTAGCCCTTAAGAAAACTAAAACTTGAGCACCACCATAATTAATATCTGAATTAACTATTAAGTCAGGATTTGCTGATACAGGTATATCATTTACATTATATAAATTTAAAAAAGAACTTTCATAACTACCTGATATGTTCCCGTATAAAGTAGTAACTTGATCTGGTTCACCAAAGTTAATGTCTGATACGATATTAACTTTAGCATTTGTTAAATGAGCTTCAGTAAAAGTAGTGCCAGTACTATATGTAGACCATTCATCAGGTGCTCCTTGTAATTCTTGACCAAAATCTGGATCTGTTGGATCTGTTTCAACCATTACTCCAGTGTTCCAATCCCAAGCATGATCAATGGTTAACTCGCCGTTAATATAAACTCTTCGAGCAACTTCAATATCATCTATAGTAGCAGTACTGTTTGGTCCAAGCATGTTAACTTCTAACGTAGTTCCAGCAGGTATGTATTCACTTGTTATTATCCAAGCAATCATCTCGCCTTCACTAACAACGGCGCTAACAGGTTCTATTGATATATACTTAGGTACTGGACCAGTAACATAAGGTGTTCCTAAACCTTGAACTGTAAACTCACTAGTATCTAAATTACTTAAAGTTGTTTTAGCTCCTTTTATATAATTAAACCATTTGTTTTCTTTATCTATAAACTCTGGTACACTACCGCTTTGTAGGTCAGTTTCAAAAGATTCTACAAACCAACCTTTTTTACTTTGTAAGTTATAAAACTCACCATCACTAGTATTTATTTCTTCAATAGAATTACCAGCTGCATCAGTCTGATTTAAAAAAGTTTGATGCTCTACAACTTTAGCTTGAGATCCTTCATAGTTTATTGTATGAAAAGATTTTACAGAACCAGGTATATCATTAAATAAAACGTCTATGCTAGAATAATTTTGCCCACTAGCTACTTGTAAAAAAGTTAAATAACCCCCTCCTTTAAACATATCAACGTGCTTGACACTCCCACTTAGGTATTTAGATAACACGTATCTATCGTTTATTGATAAACCAGTTTCTGGAATAAAACTTTTAAAACTAACCCAACCTTTAGAACCTTCATTAAACGAAACTGTTTCAGTTTGTCCGCTATGAGTCCATTCAAAACCTCTATATTTTTTAGAAATAGTTAAATTATATTCACCATTTATAGTATCAAAAGTACCTAATAATTTTACAGCATCTTTTATATTTTCTCTAAACCAAGTTTTCATACCAACGTTTGATATTGGTGTTAAACCATCTCTTGATAATCTAAGTACAGCACCTCTTTCTTTGTCAGTAAAATACATCCTAAAGCTATCAACAGCTAAAGACTCTGGATTTTTTGATATACCATAATCACCACCAAAAGGTATAGCTGTACCTAAAACTCTATCAGTAGCAGTCAATTGTGGGTTACCATCAGCGTTGAATAAAGCATCTTTACTAGCTAATACTTTCAACACCTTATCTTCGCAGAAAGTTACAACATCAGTATCTCTAGTTTTTAAAGCTTGTATAGAACCATACGATGGGTTTAAATCTTTTGTTATTTTTTGCGACTGATTAAATTCATTTAAATTATTTATTTCTGAAATAGAGTTGTATATTCCAGAATATATTAAACCACTTGATTTATTTTCTTCAGCGTATCCAGAAAATGTAGAAGAAACTTTAACACCATTATCTATTTGAGGTGCATTAAAATCATCTCTAACTCTGTCAGACTCTACACCATTACCAAAAGCATAACAATTAAACCAACCTAGTTGTATAGGGTAGTTATAAACAATAGGGTCTATTTCGTAAACACCTGATGATTCCGCAAAACTTACAGTATATTCAACACCTTCTATCATCCAACTAGTATCAGTTAGTTGTATATTAGGTGTAGTTGTACCATCTATATTACCAAAGTTCTGTAAAAAAGTAGTGGTAATAACTGTTTCTGGAAACACTGATATTAATTGAGCACCATTAATAGCGGTAGCACTATCATTACCAGTAAAGTTTATTAAATTAGGGATAATTAACGGGTTGTTAATATCGGTGTAAGTATTGTTTTTACTTATAACAGCTGTAAATCTATTCGTTTCAACTAGACTTGTTGCATCGTAAAAATTAGTTATTCCTGATTTTGTTACAGTTCCGTCATTGTGATTAAAAACCATTATATCACCTATACCAAAACTACCTGATAGTAAGTTAGCTGTAGCGTTAGAATAATCATCTGATTCTTCACTAAAGCTTTTTACCTCTATTAAAGAGCTATTTTCTGAGTAATATATATTACTAACGTAAGGTTCAAAAGTTTCTGTGTAAACACCACCAGATGCTGAAGTAGGCGTATAATCAGTTTCAACTCCACCTATAATTCTTTTAATAGACACTTTAGAGTTTATTGGGGCAAATGCCGTTGTGTTACCTTCATTTAAAATAAATGGTATAGCATCAGAAGCCTCATAGTATATATCTAAGTCTACATCTTCTTTGGGTTCTGTTTCCCAACAAGCACCTTCTATTGGAGAAGGCAGCTCACCTGTTGTTGTAACTGTTTTCTTTACTATTTCAAAAAGAAAACTAGTTGTACCATCGTGTCTAACATGACCTCTAGGATCCCACTCTTCAGGGTTTATACCTCTACCATCTTCATAGGGAATACCTGTGTCAGGATTAATTTTTTCAAACTCAATTCTTATACTACTTCTAAAACAGTGGTAATCACTATTACCACCAGTACAAACGTCACAACCTTCTTTAGATCTAGGAAAAACACTAGTTCCATCCCAAGTGGCTATATAATCTATATAACCAGGAGAGCCATCAAACGGACCATTACCCTGACTACGTGTATCACTTGCATCATCTAAATTTATATTATAAGGAGGATCTTCCATTAAAAATAAATTATCAGGAGCACCCCATCCACCTGGATCTGGATATAGACCGTGAAAAAGTATATTTTGTGGACCATAAATAAATGAAAACACACTAGTTTCATTTATATTTTGGTTGTCCATGTGATTTCTAGTAGCGCTTGAAGTTCCACTTTTAGTTTGTACAGCGGTACCTTTTACTCTATAAACAAAAGGCTCTCCATTATTACTATTGTCTTTAGCAAATCTAAATAGAGTACCATCTATACCCATTAGTGCTCTAAAAATTTCTTGATTATTACCTTCAGCGTTACCTGTCCACGTGTGATTAATTACAGAGAAAGTTATTCTATTAAAAGTATTTGCTGCATTTGTAGAAGAGCTGGCTAAAATCTCAGGTGAAGTATCAAAGCCAAGAGGTCTAAAATATTTAGAAGAATGAGACCAGCCTTGATATTGAATAGAATCAGGAAGAAAGTTAGTTCGTAAACCATAATCGTTGTTTCCATTATCATACCACTCATCAGATGTACCCGAAGCTTGCATAAAATAAGCTGATCTAGAATTATCTATAAATATAGAATCACCAGGAGCATTATCTATATAATCTTTCCAGTATTCTCTAGTTCTCCTACCGTTTGCGTTGCTATAAGCACAGTCGCCTGGATAAAAATCACCATCTTGAACTCCATCACAATCTTTACAACCAATAGCAAATCTATCTATATCTGCTGCACTACTTCCAGATAACGGGTAAAGATTACCTTGAGGACCATCTGCAGCTTGAGTAGGATTTAATGATGTATTAAAATATCCAAGTGGCCAGTTGTTAGATAAAGAGCTATTGTTTTCGTCGTTTCCACCAGCCCAAGTTGATTGTTGTGCTGTACCTTCTGATTCTGAGAAAGGACCATTTAAACCTGGGTTTTGATCTTGTGTAGATATATATGATATACCAAAAGCGAATATAGGATTAAAACTTATAGAAGCTGGAGATGAAAGCATTACGTGCTCTTCAATTGTAACATCAGTTTCTATTTTAACAAAAAACTTACCATCAAACTCAGGTTTATTTTCTAAAGTATCTTCGCTTATTTCTACAAAATACTTTAAATCATTATCATCACTACTAGTGTTTAAAGTATAACCAGCATCAGAAAACCTTTGAAACATGTTAACACTTTCGTTAAACGATCTTTGCCAATAAATTCTTAAACTACTCGATGGTGTAGTAGTATCATCATCAGCGTCTGTGTAAGCATGATTAGAGACAGGTACAAATCTAGTGAAAAGTTCATTAGCAACAGTTCCGTCTGCGTTAAAAGTTCTACCAATAAATCTTAATCTTAATCTACCTCTTGATATGCCTTGTAATATTTCTACATTTTCTGTTGAAGATGGTATATCTAAAAAAGTAGCATTCATTAAGTTTGTGGGTGGTAGTGTTTCTGTATTAGTACTTCCAATAAACAAATTAGAACCAGCAGATGTTGGATCTAACTGTATAGTACCAATACTAACTCTTTCTGTTTTTATAAAATCTGGAGCTTCATTTGCTATTGCTATAACTTTATACCTAGCTTTTTCTAATATAGGAGTTTGTGATCCAGCTGCATTTTTAAGTATTAAATAAGTTTCTTCATCAATTTTATTTCTATCAGCAGAGTTGAACGACAGCCATATATTACCATCTTCAGCATCGTACCAACGATCCATTACTAAATTATAATATTCATTAGAAGTTTCTTTTATGTAATATTTAACATAATCAATCCAAGTTGGTCTAAAACCAGATGTAAAACTCCAGTCTTGTGAAACATTTAATTTATTTTCAGTAATTGATAATTGCTTTTCAGTAATTATATCGCTAGTAGTTACGTTCCAATTAGAAGAATTACTACCAGTTAAAGAGCTTGATTCTATTACTGGTGTTTCTCTTCCGTATTTATCTCCAAGTACTAAACCTAATTTATAATTTCTTAATGATTTAATAGATTTTTTAGGATTAGTTAGCGTAGGAGTATTTAAACTTACTATGCTAGGTTCTAACCCAACTCTAAAGTCTAAGTTATAACCTTGAGTATAATTACCATAAACTAATCTATTAGCAACTATTTCTTGAGCTACAGCAAATCTAGGTACATTGTCCCAGCTTCTTAACAGTTGATCTTCTGGTAAAATTCTATGTATCATTTCAGAAGTAATGACTAGTTTACCAGTATTTAGTTCAGCATTTTGAGTACCAGGTGTAAAATATTCCCACTCAGGATCTATTTCTCTTTCTATTGTTTTGACTATATAACAAACAGGTGATTCTGTTGTTTTAAAAAGTATATCAACACCAGATACATCTAGGTTTCTGTCTGTGTTTAATGGTATAAAATCTTTTATACATAAATATCTAAGTTGATTAGACATACCTAGATTAAAACCTTTTCTTGGAGAATACTCAAATTCATCTGGTAAAAAAGCTAGTTCAGACCAAGGTGAAAAAGAAGAATACTCACCGTCTTCATATCTATACCTATAACCAAATCTAACAAATTTATGTTCAAACAAAGGTTTACTAAGTTCAAGTTCCGCGTTCCAGTCTATAGAAGAGTTTGTTAAGTTTGGATCTACAGATAATATCTGAACTTTTATACCTAAACTAGGACTGTTAGTATCTACTACTTCATCGTTACTGTATGCTACGTAAGTTATAAATTTAGCTTTAATAGCAACTTCATCTTCTACATCTTCAGCTATTGAAGTAAAAGTAATTATATCGTCAACGAAAAAATTTGTATTTTGAAAACTATAAAGATAATCAGTGACAAAAGACTCTTGTTCTGGTATGATAGATATTATATCACCAATTTCAACTATAGCTGTAACATTTGTTCCACTAGAAGATACGTATTGCGTAGTAAAAGAGAAGTCAATAATTGAAGCAGTTGTTTCACCAACTCTATTAGTTCTACTCATTTCTAAAGTTGGTGCTGTTCTAGGTGCCGGCCTTATAACAGTAATGTGCTCTTCTTTTAAATCATTATTTTCAGGTGCAATACTTGCTTCTAAATTATCGTTTGTATTAGTAGCTAAAACAGGTGTAAAATCGCCAGTTGTTGGATTTTGTACTACTAGTTGAGTATGTTGTATAGGTTCAAATCGGCCATCCTCATCAACACTACTAACTAAATTAGTTCCAGCTAAGCATCTGTCTATATTTATTTTTTTAGGCTCTCCATAGCCATCAGTCCAAAATAATAAATTATCTATTATATTAATACCTGTTATATTTTGATAGGTATCTGAGTTATTTAAACTTAAATGTTGGTGATCAAAAAACGCATCAGTAAAAGAGTTAGCTGTATCATAGCTTATTAGAGTGTTGTTTGGTTTTGGAAAATTTAAAGGTCTATCTGGATGTATAAATCTAAAACCAGCCACACCTAATATAGGTTGACCATCAATTGAACCTTCTACTGGAAGTTCAGAAACATTTATATTATCGTAAAAAGTAATAGTATTGTTTGTTGTATCTACAGATTTTATTTTAGCTGTAAAATAAAGTCCATTATGTACGCCTTTACCTAAAACATGACTAGAAGAATAAGCTTCGCAAATCATACCAACTCTATAATATCTAGCATCTAAAACTGTCAGTTGATTAAAATCTTCTTGTGGTAAAGTAGATCCTAGTATAGTGTCAGTTACGTTTCCATTATCATCTAATATTTCATAGTCACCATACTGTGCACCACCTACAACTTGAATCCAAGCTTGTAAAGCTCCAAAGTAATCTACTACTACAGGTTTGCTATTAGAAGAGTTATTTAAGTCTTCTCTCCAAATTACATCTCTAAAAAATAAACCTCTACCAGCTTTTTCACTAGTAAAATTTAGATAACCTAGATCATCATCTGGTCTAGTTGAATGTGTAAACTCTGAAAAATTTTTAGGAAAAATACCTGAATAAAAAATATAAAAAGAATTTGTTTTATCATCAGCTATACTAGCCACTGGCGCGGCTTCAACAGGTGCTTGTCTTCCAAAAGGAAATATATTGTTAAAGTTTTTAGAACTCTTTACGTTTTGAACATTACCAGCACTACCAATACCATCAGTTTCGCCACCAGTTGTTCTAACCTGAATATTCATAGCGTCTCTATACTCACCGTTAGGAACAAACTGTATAGCAAGATCTTTGTTCATCTTACCACCTGTAAAAGTGTGTTTAATTTCTGGCATAATTATTTAATTTGTTTACCCATACCTTTTAGTACTTGAGTAAATTCTTCTATCTTAATATTAGATAATCTTATTTTAGCTTTTCTAGTTTCAGCAAACCTTTCTTTTTTAAATCTTGCTACTATAAAAGGTGGTATGTTAGATCTTGTAGATAATATAGCATAAGCTATATGTTTGTAAACAGCTTCTTCTGCAAATTTATGCACGACCATTTCAGAGTCTGTACCAAGTCCATCACTTATATATTTCAATGTTATAGTTTTACCAGTAAGTGCAGAGCTAAAATGTATATTACCTCTTTGATTATCTATATAAAAAGACCCATTAGCTTGACTATACTGAGGGTCTAACCCATATCTTCTACCTCTGTTATCTATCTCCATATCGTTATCGTCATCAGTATATACATCTGATCTTGGTGATTGATTGTTGTAGTTAGTTAAAGTGTCGCTAGGTGTTTGCTCAACTAAAGAGTCTGCAACTGCATCTAAGTCTGTATCTGAAAAACTATAATTACCATCTGAATCTTGTTCTATAGCAAATGGATTACAAGTTTTGTCTGTTGGATATAAAATTCTTTCTAAACCATTAGAATCTACTCTAACAATTTTAACATAGTTAACATAATCTTGTGGTAATGGCATTGTTAATGTTGGTGGAACCTCTATTTCTTGAGTTTTAACAGATCTAAAAACATCGTATGATAATTCTTGTATAGCACGCATAGCATGAAACTGAACATCAGTTCTGTTAACTTTACTTATTATTTTACTGTCACCAACATAAGCTACCATGAAAGCTGATATTATATTATCAAGAGAAGTAAATTGATAATCACCAAAATTACTACCGCTATAATATTGACTCTGTGTTTGATTGTCTAGTAAACCCATTGTTAATCATTTTGTTGTTTTGTTCTAGCTTCTTGTGACATTGCTACTTCTACTAAACCTGGTTTTTGAATTATAACACCAGCTAATTCTAGTATTTTAGTTACTAAGTTTTCTTCTTCAGAAGCGTTTAATAAAAAGTTTTGAGCTAAGTTACCATTAAACAAAGCTTTTTCATTAATAATAACATAAGCCCAATTAGGCTTAATCGGTCTTTGCCAAAACTTTACTACAAAATTAGTAGTTGCTGTTGGTAATGGTCTTATTTGTAACATTGTTCCACCAAGCGTAGATACTGTTCTTGTGTATATAGATCTTTTTATAGTAGGTGACAGCAATGGATTACTTATAATATTTAAAAATTCTTTTTCTTCAACTTCATCTACCTCAGTAGTACTACCATCTGATTGAACTCTTTGTAAACTTTTTAATCTATATAAACTTGGTAGTGTTAGCTCACCTGATGTTTGAACTGGTATTACTTGTATATTTTCAAATGGATGTAAATTTTCCAAATCCATCTCTATGTTATCAGCATAGTTTATATTGTTTTTTAAACCGTGATAATTGTTTTTAATAGAGTGGAAATAGCTTTCAAATATTTCCATTTGAGCTTTGTCAGCTAATAAATTAAAGTCTTGAGGTGTTAAATAACCTCTCTGTTCTTTATTTATTAAAGCTAAAACTTTTTGATATACTGTGTCTACACTTACAGCCATTATTAAGATCTTTTATAAGGAAACTGTTTGTTGAGCCAAGCCTTACGTTTGTCACATCCACAATCTTTTACACCAGTAGCGTTCATAGCTATCTCCATCATTGACTTTATACCAGTTGCCTTTGTTATTTTTTCTATTGTATCTCCTAAACCTTTTGGTTTCATATTATAATATATTTTACTAATATATAGTTACATAATAAAGTGAAACATTACTATTTAAATAAAAATAGCCACTCCTTTCGGGTGGCTACTTCTATTGATTTAAAAGATTTTAATTTAATCTTTTTTCTATGTTTGAGTAAACTTCCATACCTTCATCTGTTTTAAACCAAGCAGCTAACGCTGAATACGGGTGTTCATCAAAAGGAACAGTCATTAATTTTCTATCGTTACTAGCCCAAACAAAATTTCTTTGATCACCAGATAATCTTATAATACCAAGTTCTGTTGCTTTAATACCAAAGTTTCTAAGTTGAACATTATCATCTCTTACCAACTCTAAGAATAAATCAGGATTCCTTTTAGCGTATAATAATAAATCTCTTTTTAATTCTTTAGAACTTAACTCAGATACTTTAGAACCTATTTCAACTCTCATTATAGCTTCAGCCATATCTATATCTAAAGACTGAGCTGTATTTAAAGCTTCTATTTCTAATTCTAACATATCAACTTCACTAATAGCTATTTTTTCAGCTTGATATTCATAAAACAATTTACCTATCAATGGATGATATATAGATAAAAACTTTTGTAAAATAGTTTTTTCTTTTGGAACGTGTAAATAACCGTTTCTAAAAACTACATGAGCTAGTCTTTGATCACCTTTCATTTCATCAACAAAGCACGTTGTTTGATTTTGTGCGTACTTTATTTCTCTTTCATAACCTTTATCTTTATCAAACCAATATAAATTTGATGTAGGTATAGAATAACTTAAAGGTCTTTTTTTAGAAGTTAAATAATAAATTCTATCTTTTATTTCCCAATTGTTTTTTGGTTTAGCTTTTTG
>CEOT01002703.1_pt1 | contig 11431 bp, 6 predicted proteins | sample 530671 | NCBI WGS metagenome assembly CEOT01 (sample SAMEA2620852, study PRJEB7988) | marine metagenome | isolation source: saline water (ENVO:00002010), including | reverse complement strand
GGGTCTTCTTTATGTAAGTGTACTTAGTGCATTTGGGTATAAAGTAGGCGATGCGATATTAAATAAGATAAAGAAGTAAGATATGGCAACGCAAGCAGAAATCATTCAAGAAATTAAAAAACCAGAAGAGCTTGTTTCACAAGTAAAAGAACAGGCTGATATTACTTCTGTTGATCCAAAGTTACCTGCTGGAACAGCGTTTACGCCCACTGAAAAAAAATTAGAAGAAGGTGAGACAATCACAACTGATGTGACTACACCTGATTTAACAATTACCCCTCAGCAAACTAAAGTAGATAATTTAGAAGTTCCTGTTCCTCAAAAAGTATCAGCGGCGTTTTACGAGAATTACGCGTCACCTAACACCCCGGAGGCTACAACAACACAAGGTAAGTTATCCCAAGAAGCTTTAATTGGGGATATTGTCGGAACAGTATCTGAACAAAGTCTTGTGGATGCAGAACAAGGCGTTGTTTCTGAAAAGTCTACTATTAAATACCAACTGGGGGAGTTATTCAAATCATTTGAAGAGGGCAAACCTCCTCCCCCTTGGGCGGCACCAGCGGTAAGAACCATAGGTGCCATGATGGCACAACGAGGTCTAGGGGCAAGCTCTATGGCGGCGGCGGCTATTACCCAAGCGGTGATGGAAGCTGGTATTCCTATTGCGTCTCAAGATGCTCAACTATACGCTACTTTAGATTTAACTAACCTTAGTAATCGCCAACAGGCAACTTTACAAAATGCCGCGCTTTATGCCGCAATGGATAAATCTAATTTAGACTTCCGTAGACAGGCGGCTGTGACAAATGCACAATCGTTTTTAAATTTAGACATGCAAAACCTGTCACTAGAACAGAGGGCTTTGGAGTTAAATTTTCAAACCGAAACACAAAAAATGTTTACAGATCAGGCGGCAGTCAATGCCTCTCGTCAATTTAACGCAACTTCTCAAGCGCAAGTAGATCAATTTTACGCTGAAATGCAAGTTCAAGTTGCTAACGCCAACGCCAATAGACTTGCCGCTCAAGAGCAATTTAATGTCAATGAAGGCAATGCTATGAAACAGTTTGTTGCTTCTGTTAATGACGCAAGAGATAGGTTTGAAACACAGCTTGCGGTTCAAATAGATCAATCAAACGCTGTGTGGAGACGAGACATTAATACAGCAAATACTGCTCTTCAAAACGAAACTAACAGAATTAATACACAAAACTTACTTAACATAACTCAATCGGCTCAAAACAAACTTTGGCAGAAGTACCGTGATGAAGCGGCGTGGATATTTAATATGTCAGAAAGTGCTGTACAACGAGAACATGAGCTAGGCATGTTAGCAATGGAAATAGCTGAAAATCAGGATGTCTACGATACGCAGTTACGTAATGGTCTTGCTGGGGAACTAGGTAAAGCCGCGATTAGAACTATATTTGGTTAGGAAAATACTCATGAGTTTATTTAAGAAAGCAATAACAAACGGGTATAATGCGTACGTAGGAAGTGGGGCCTTTGGGTCGGGCTATGTTCAAAGTGCTGTTAGTGCTTTTCAAAACTTTGATGCGACGTATTCAGCAGGAGGTGCTGGGGGCAGTAGTTTACTTGGTTTCGGCTATCAAGCCATTAAAGGCACAGGTAAGGATCTTGCTACAGGTTTTGCAACAAAAGCACTAGGTGGAGGCGGGGGTGGTCAACCTCAAGGTTATCAGTTACCCCAACAGAGCACTCTTCCTTTAAATTTTCAATCAGGCGTAGCCGCCGCAAGGGGTCGTTCTACGCAGACTGATGCGTACTTTCAGAACGCTGACCCCCGCGTATTAAACGGTATTTTTAGAACTTTAAATAGTCGTGTACCCACCATTAAAGCTTCTGTTAGTAGAATAACCGCTGTAACTCCTAGCACAAAAGACCTAACTACAAAGTTAGGCACAGCTAATATTTCAAGAATTAAAAAGTGAGATAAACTATGGATCGCACTGGCCCTACTCCAAAAATTAATCCAGATAGAATGCAAAAAGCTATTCCCGGATGGTCTCTAACACAAGAGCCACAAAAATGGAATTGGGAAAGTCCTCCACAACAAACTGACCCCAACGCTGTTGTTTCTAACATTTTAGATCAGATGGAACAGCCAGAAGTAGAGGCTACTTTTGGAAAGCTTATGTTAGCAGGTGTGTCTGCTGAAGAGATTGCAACGTCCATATCTATGGCGGGGTTTATGTACGGGGAGTTTTCTGTAGACGTAGCTGAATTAATTAAACCTCAAATTGCGTTTTATCTTATGGGTATGGCAGATAAATACGGTATTCCTGCACATTTGTACGCGAAGGACTCTGATGCTGTGCCTGATGAAGGTATGTCTGATGAAACAATTCTTGACTTAATGAAAGTTAGGAATCCTGATTTGTATGAGTTTATGTTGGATCGTGACAATGCAATAACAGCGAAAGCACAGGCTGGTATGAAAAAACCACCTAGTGAACCCCGCATACCTTCTGGATTTATTGATGCGGAGCTACAGGAAGGAGATGTTGTAGAAGTGACTGAGCCTGAGGAGAATGAAGATGTTGGGTAGTTTTTTAACAGCTTTTGCGGCAGGTGCGGTTGGAGAGTACAATGACCGTGGAATAATCTACGACACAAAGACGGGTAAATTTACATCCGCCGCTGAACGTCAGGCTGAACAAGAAAGAACAGCGGCTATAGAGCAACAACTAATAGAACAACAGCAAAAGTTATTTGAAGAACAGGTAAGAGTAGCGGCTGATGTTGAGAAACAAAGACAACTAGATGCTTTAGACCAAGTACAACGTGATCAAGAAAGAGAAACTGCTTTAGCTGAAGTACGAAGGTTAGATGCTCTGTACAACATTCAACCTTCTCGTGGAATTCCGTTTCCTGAAGGTCTTGCTGACAGACGTGTGCCTATTATAGACTTTAGTGTTGGTCCTGATAACAAAATAATAGAGAGAACTCTACCTGTAAGCCAAGACCTAGCAGAGGCCCGTGCTCAATATTTAAATGAGACTATTGGAAAAGAGACGGACCAAGTTTTCTATTCTATGTATGACTCCGAAAAAAACGGTCATGTAATTAAATCTGCTAAAAGGTCAATACCTCCCATGTCGTATGACGCGGCACTAGCACTAGCACAAGATCTCGCCAATAAGTTGAACGAAAATACGGACACAACTTTCAAGGCGACGGTAGGCATAGAACAAAAAAACGGAAAACCATCGTACAAACCCAACGTAGTTTCGACTTCAAGTTTTTCAAGCAAAGAGGAAGCAGAGGCAGAGGCTCAACGACGAAACGAAGAACTTATAAATGCGGGTAGTTCAAACCGAGCGTTTGTGGAAATAGGTGGTGACGGTGTAATTACGGTAATGGTTCGTGGTGTCACCGGAAAACAGGATACGTCTAAACCTGAAAACGATCCCAAGATTACAGATCAAACCACCGGAGTAGCGTATGGTTTTAATTATCTGCTAAAGAGAGACAATTATCCTGACGACGGGTCGTTTACAGTACACTATCTCAAACCCGATCTTCCTGTAAAAGGGGACGAGATGAAAAACTTGGTGGAAGGGGAAGATTACCTAATTAGAAAATCTGGAATAACTACCAACGAAGCAGTGAAAGCGGGACGTGATGTAGAGGGGTTTAATTCTGCTTTTACAGAAAAAATTATAGATGCGATGATTGAGAATAATGCTACAAGACAACTTGAAAAGCTTACAGAACAACTAATAGCTACGGCTACAATGTGGCAAAAAAGTGATTTGGGTTCAACTAAAACCAAGTTAAAAAATGGTGGGGAGGACGTGGAATACGAAAACTTCTATGTCGCTGTTCCAATTGCTCTTTATCTACGAGATAAGTTTCCTTATGCGAAAAAAAGATTTGACAGTGAGACGTTTTTAAAACAAGCAATAGAAGTATTAGAGCCAGTGGTAAATAATCCCGCAAGAGCTAGTGGTTTTAGTCTTCATCCTACAAAGCCAGAATTAGCAAATAACTTGTATGTGCATCAACACCCCACTCTAGGAGAAAACCCAGCTTTTACCACACAAGTAGACGCTGGTGATGGTGGTACGGTAACAGTATTTAAACCGGAAGTTGTACAAACTTTTCTTGATATAGAAAACGAAAGTGATGTTGATGGGTATACTTTAGGTACAATAATAAGTGGAGCACCCGATACGTCGTCTGCGGTATATTCTGCAAATGCGTACAGAGTTTCTACAGATGATCTAGGTGCTTTTTCTACTAATAAAAGTGCTGAACAAGCTTATGATGCACTAGTAGATACAAAAAAAATACTTAATAGAAAAAATCCAAGAACTGGAGAACGCATATATTCGTTTTCTGTAACAGAAGGCGGTAGAACAGTGCTTAGATTTCCTGTCGGTCAAATAGGAACGCAGGAGGTAAACAAATTAGCGAAAAACTTAACGTATTTTGGAAGTACGAATAATAGTATTATCGCTTTACAAGCAACCATACCTGCCGCTGATGTAGAGGAAGTAACTACTTTTAGACGGAGTGGAGTACCTCTTGGACAAGCCACATATGATGCAGTAACTGGAAATACTTCAGCAAGCGCCTACGCTGATTTAAGTAACAGACAAAAACAGGCCCAAAGACTAAAAGATTCTGCTGGAGGGGGTCTTGATGCAATTGGTGCTGGAGGAACAGTAGGTTTTGAGGCAAGTATAACAAGAGGTTTTGGATTTTTCAAAACATTAGAGGATTCTCTTATGGAAGGGGGGCGATTAAACTCCCTTTTTAACACAGATGACCCAAGAGACGCAGAAACGTTTGAAAAAGCAAACAAGACACTACAAGAGTTCAAAGCTAAGTCTACAAATACAGCATTTACAGACGCTGAAAGAGCCGATGCTCTTTTAAAGTACCATCTAACTATCGCGGCCTATGCTTACGCATCCATGAATGATCCTAATGGTCGTCTATCAGATGCGGATAGGGCTAACGCTGACGCGGCAATAGGCGCGTTAGGTAAAATAGCAAGAGTAGATGTTGTAAGAGTTATTTTAGAAAAAATGTATGCAGAAGCTGAGCGTCAGGCTACGTACCTTGCAAACTATCAATCAGGCAACGCAAGAGTAGTTTTAGCAACTCATGGGCATAAATTTTTAACAGATGCACGGGGCGGCAGTAAGAGTATTGGAGATTTGTTTGGTGATTTAAAGCCAGTAATTAGAGATATAAGACAGTCTCAATCTGTTTCAATTCAAAGCCAAGTTCCAAATGCTGGAAACAACCAGAGTATCCAAGTAGTAAGGTAAACGCAAGGACAATTAGATGGCTGTTAATTTAAATGCGCTAGCTCCACAAAAACCTGAAGATGTTAGGGTAAACACGGCTAGAAATATATCTGCCCCGCTAACTCCTGCGGATGTGCAGGGCGAAGTTACGCAACAAGATTACAACAATCTTATTCGTGGAAGACAGCTTATTCAAGAAAAACCGCCAGAAGAAAAGAGTGTTGATCAACAGGTAGCTGAAGCTTTACCCGGAGTTGAAGTAAAACAAACCCCGGAACCAGAAGTTGAGATTATACCCGAAGCTGAACAGGCACCGAATTTACCTTTTATCCCCGGTATTTCTGCCGCACAAGCCGCCCCTGTTGATCCTAATAAAGAACTCACTGATCTACTTGCCGATTACGGCAATCCCAACGATCAGACACTACCCGCAACATTTTACGGACTAGAAGCCCAAGGAAAAATCACGCCTCAAAACAGGAACGAGCTACGTGCTACAGTCGGTGCAACGTATCGTCGACTGCTGTTTTCATCCCCCGGAAACAACGATTTATCTCCAAACCAAATTAGAGTGCTGAGAGACGCAAGTAAGTTTTACTACGTGGATGCTAATGAAAAAGGCGAGATTATATACGGTCCTGATGGTTCACCGCAAGTTTTCAGAGGACACGAGCGAGGACAGGCTTTTACGAGTGAGTCGACAGACATTAATGGTCGGGTAATAGAACTAGCAGAGGGAACTGTACAACAGCAACAGGAAGACGGCACACTCTTACCTGTAAGAGGTAATCCTTCTCTTGTGTATATGTTAGAAGATTCTGAAGGAAATCGTGCTCTCTTTAACCCTAGAGAAACTTTTGCAAGAATGGAGCAGAAAAGTGATGCGATAGGTCAAGACTACACCGGGGTTAGATTCTTTTTACGCAGTGAAACTGAAGATGGCGGGCTAGACTTTTTTAATAAACTAGTTCGTAAATACGATCTGGGTCCTACAAAACAAGTCATGCTTGCCAAAAGACAGGGGACTCTTGGTTTAGATGATAGTTTAACATACGTAAGAAAAGGTCGCGGTATTTACGACACAGCAGGTTTGTTAGGCAAAGGTTTGAATTTTTTAGACAGGGTAATTACTGACTTTACGTTAGACGTACCGTTACGAATGACGGAAACTGCTATTGAAATGGGTGCTTACAGTGACTTTGCAATTAAAGACGCCGACGCAATGCTATCCACAATTGACGCAACAAAAAGGGGGCTTACTCAAGAAAACATCGATGAAATTACAGATAAACTTGATGGAAACGGTGCTTTCATAAAAATGCCTCTCGTGTACGGTAGTGTTCGTGAGTACTACGAAAGCACGACGGACCTTTCCCCCGACGCTATAGACTTTATGTTAGGCTACACCCCTGATGCGTTCAGTGTTTTAACTCAGTTTGGCTTAGAATCTTTAGTTTTTGGAGGGGGTGTTAAAGGAATAACCACTGTCATGAGTGGTAAAGTGCTAGATGATTTTGCCGCATACGTAACACAAAAATATGGACCGGGCAAATCTCCTACTGAAATAACCGACGCTGACGTAGAAGAATACTACGGTCTTTCTAGAGCACAAATAGTTGAAGATCAAGGTGAAAAAGCCACAGCAGAACTTTTTAAAGCTAGAAAGAAAGAGTTAGCTGATCAAGCGACAAGACAACGGTGGAGTTTAGATCCTAGAACACCATTTAATAAGCTAGAGGAAGACCCTTTCTTACAAGCTTTACAAATTGCTGAACAAACTGGTAAAAGTCCATTTGAAATATTTAAAGAGTTTCTTGATCAGTCCTCTAAACTAGGCTTCAAACGAGAGATGCTAGCTTCTCTTATAGATGGGGGCATTGCTCGACAGACTAGCCTATCTCCTGAGGTACGAAAAATACTGGTGGGTCCTGAGGCAAAAAAATTACAAAAAGAAATTCGGGATTTAGAGCTTAAAATTGTAGCTAATGATAAAAACCCGGGTAAAGTGGGCAGGGGGACTGAATATCGTACTCTCCTAGAGGGCACACTCAAAAAGAAAAAAGAAGACCTACAAGAATTAAGCATTCAAGCTCGTTTCCCTCCATCCGAAAAAGCATTTTGGTTACAAGAGGCACGGTCAACTTTTGTAGGAGCGACCGTATATCAGTTCTCTTACCAAGGCTCAGTTCCCGGTGCAGAAGGAAGTGAGTTTTATTCAGGAATGTTGGGCGCGTTGGGTAGTATTGCTACCATAATTCCACAAGTAAATCGTTTTGTAGGGGATAAAACATCAGACGTTTTTAGAATGGTAGGACGTTTAAGTCCAGTATCTGCACGAGTAGACGTTCCTTTACCTCTTATGCAACGCCCCCTTACTTTAGCCATAGGAGAGGAAGTACTTAGTCCCGAAGCAGTAACAGCTAGACGTGCTCTAGAACGCGCTCCCCCGGTAATACAAGACCAGTACTTAGCGTTTCTTGCTAGAAAAGAGGAGGCGGCAGACGAGTTAAGTGCAATAGTTTACCCAGAAACATATCCCGTGGAAGGTTTACGAGGACAGCCGATTGTTGATCGTGACGATTTTGTTCAAGCATTTGTGTACACCGCGGGTTTATTAGGGCTAGACGGCAGAATGAAAGAGATGGCATCTCAGACACAGCACATATCAAGAGATGTTGCTAAGTTTTCTAAAAAGTACGGGGCAATGGTTGAAAACCATGTTCAAAAGTACAGTTTAACTGATAAACTAGGTAAAATTCTACAAGCTCTTGACCCCGTCAAAAATACTAGGGGGTATGATGCTAATAGTAATTTAGGAATAATGCTTAGAGATTTACAAACTTTTTATGATCAATCACTAAAAAATTTAAAGTTTGAAGAAGAAGTTTTGCTAGTCGCTGGTGCCACTCACTTAGACAATTTGAAAACTGCAATTAATGGTCAGGCCGCGGCAAGAACCCCCGAGGAATTTGCAGAAAACAATAATACTATAAAAAGTCTTCTTGCGCTTTCAGTTAAAGAAGGTATGGCAACCGAAGCCCTTGAACAACAAAGAACATTACGCGCTAATGGTGTGAAAGAGGAAAACATCCCAGCATTGCCCGACAATGATAACCTTCCTGAGGTTATGTATTTGCCTAACGCGACAGAATCAAGTATAGACAGAGTAAACGAAACAGTCGATGAAGTTTTCACTGAATTAGCTAAGCTTTCAGATAGAAACACAAAAGCAAAAATACCTTCTTCTGATGTTAACAATCCGAATAGTCTATCATCTAACGATCTGCTGGTTAGCGCACTTCTCATTCAAGAGCAAAGAGCTTACCACAACGCCAGTGCTCCGTTTAACGCACTACGTGCTGAGGATAGTCCGTATAAAGATGCAAGAATTGATACGACTGACATTTTCTTTGAGTTAGCTGGGTTGAATCCTCGTACACTAGACAATCTTGACGAAGCTGTATGGGATTTAGATGAAGGCGCGATAGAGTATATACTTCCAATTCTCAAAGAAGGAGAAACGGCCTCCCGTAAAATACAAGGCGTACAATTCAAAGGGCCTATGCAAAGGCAGTTACTCAGCTTATTTGAGAGCGGTGCCGAAGAATCCGTAGAACAGTTTTTAATACGATTTAGAGAAAGGTCTCCTGATACAGCAGACGAGATGGTAGAAAAAATCTATCAGGCCGCTGAGTTAACTGAAGATAGTTCTTTTGTAGATAAGTTTATAGCAATTAAAAAGTTTATGGTAGATGAACTGGGCGGTAAACTTACCCAAGATGCTATTAACGAATTGACTCCTCGCATAGGTTTAGATGTTCCCACTTATATGCAGATTGTATCTGGCATCAGTGCTGATTTAAGAAAGTATAGGGGTAAACCTGAGGCTGTGCCGCTTGGAGAGGCTAAACGCGCTTTAGTAGATCAGGCGGAAGAAAACATATTTGTTAACTTTCATAGGTACGGTGAACGGCAGACACTGCCACAATTTGCAAAAGATTGGAGTGCGGCTAAAACTAACTACCTAGAAACGTACATTAATCCTTTTCGTGAAATGTCCCCGGCTGTTGCAAGAATGCTTAAATCGTCCAGTATAAAACAGGACATGAACATAAACTTTATTTCCGATCTTTTAAAAGAAAGTGGTTACAATAAAGAAATTTTAGAACCCGCTGATGCACTAAAACTTAATCGTAAGTTAGCTATGCTTTTTGGTGTAAAACAAATTGATTTAAATACACCTCAAGGTCAAGTTATTTCTAATATTCTAACTCGTTATGTGTACTCAACTATGGAACAGTTGCCCGGTACAAAAATGATGAAAAATATTGTTGACTATGCAAATGATAGGACTGCTATATTAGATAAAACAATACCTAACTTTAATTCTGTGGATGTTAAGTTTGAAAACTTAGAGGATGCAAACGGAATTAAGTTTAAGCACTTTAGTCCAGATATTTTTGTGGATGTAAATGGTAAACCGATTATTGATCCGAACCGATTAGATGAGGTTAACGCTTTTGAAAAAATAATTCCGTATGTACGTGAAGCTAACCAAGCTGTAACACAAATGAACACGAACATAAGCAGGGGAGCGGAGACTTACACTCAAGCTTTAAGAAGCATTAGATCACCTGAAAGAATGCAACTAGAGGCGGGGCTAGAACTAGCACGAGCTTTAGACGCTTCAGAAAATGTTGGTGCAAAAATTGTAACTATTGCAACAAGTCCTAATGGTCTTGCAAAGCTAGACGATATGGGATTGAACTTTGTACGCAAATACAAACAGGCTAACCCAGACGCAGTAAACATATCCGATGAAGAAATTCTAACCAATTGGCGAGTAGAAATCGCTAGTGCGGTGCAAAACCACATTTTTGAGGATATTACCACCCCGGCAAATTTAAGTGTATCTAAAGAAGCAAGTAATGTTACTTATGCTCAACGACAAGTGGGAATTAATCAAGATAGATTGTTAGACTACATAGGTTACAAAGGTGAGAGCGTCCAGCCAACTGAAAGACAAAGAGTTATCAGAGAGCTATTACAAGTTGATGATACAGGCCCGAATGTATACGACACGTTCGTAAGAATCGGAGAAACGTTATTTGGACCTAACTCTAGTGAAAATGCAAATCTTGTGGGCTTGTCTAGACCTCTATCAGGTGAATCTCTATTGTCTCGCGGAACATCCTACTTTAGAGGTGTAATTAGTTTACGGTGGTTGCTATCAGAAGCGGCAATTCGTGCGGCAAGACAATCTGAATTTGAGTTAACTAAATTAATTCTTTTTGATCCAAGAGTCGCTAAAGAAATTGAAGACACTATATTGAAAGGTGACTTTAACTTTGATCAACCTTTGGCTTGGGTTCAATTAACTACATTAGCAATTGCTCGTACTCAAGCAAGAGCAGACTTTTTAAGTGACGAAAGAGACACATCTGTGGTAGGAGCGGAGTTTGAAAGAGCACCTCTTCCACGCGCACCTCGTGATCTAGACCCTTCTAACTAAGGAGATACCCTAAAATGAAGCCTTACAAAAACGTTCCACGTAAACCAGCTATGATGGGTGGTATGCAAGGAACAAACACCCAAATGGCAATGAAAGCGGCGGCAGAGCAATCTGCTCCAATGATGATGGCAAACGGAGGATCGGCAATGGCTGGTAAAAAAACTAAAGGTAAAACTAAGATGATGGGCGGTGGTAAAACCACCAAAGGTCGTGCAATGATGGCGAAAGGCGGTAAGATGCCTATGGTCAAGAAAAACGGCAAGATGGTGCCAGCTTTTGCCGCAGACGGTAAAGGTAAGATGATGGGTGGCGGTAAAGCTACCAAGGGTAAAGCAATGATGCGTGGTGGTAAGACTACTAAGGGTCGTGCTAAAGCCATGTATGGTGGTAAGAAAACCAAAGGTATGGCTCGTGGGGGCCGGGGGAGATAGATATGCACAAAGAACACGAGGGAACATGTTGCCACGAGCATGACGGTGAGCATCACGAGCATGAGGGGGAGTGCTGTCACGAGCACCATGAAGAAGAAGAGAAAGTAGAAGATCAACATGAGTAATCAGGAGGGAAGAGTATTTCGTCGCATTGATGAAACCGAAAATACGCCACGCCGTGCTCAAGGATCTGCTGAAGTTGA
>CEOT01004272.1_pt1 | contig 11608 bp, 15 predicted proteins | sample 530671 | NCBI WGS metagenome assembly CEOT01 (sample SAMEA2620852, study PRJEB7988) | marine metagenome | isolation source: saline water (ENVO:00002010), including | reverse complement strand
GACACACAAGTTGTTTTGTTGTCAGCGAAGTCTGTGTATGCATCGAAGACTGAGGGTCCTTGTGTTGAGGTTAGGTTGTCATCTATTGACTGCGATGATCCATCACAGTAGGTTGTCTCTGCTGAGTGTTTCGTTGATGAAGTGTGGTGACTGAGTCAACTATTTAGAGATACGAAGCCTTCACATTAGTGTTGTTCTCTTTGCCCTCGACTGTATTCTCTGTGCGGTCGGGGGCTTTTTTTTATGTTAAATGAAGTGTATGCTTTTGCTTGGAGGCAGGTATGCACGGTTCATCTGGTGGCACAGTGGTGATCAACATCACGCCGATGAGTGAAGAAGAGGCAGAGAATGAGAGGCTTCGTAAGATTGCACGTCATTCTCAGCAGATGACGCTGCCTAAGCCTAAGGGTTGTGGTTGTGAGTCTGAAGTTGTTCGTGATGCAGATGTCATCTTGTTTGATCACATGGGTGACGAGGACGAGTCATCGCTCTTCTCTTTGGACAGGATGCCTGCATTTGCAGATGCGATGGGAGCCAGTGATCAAGAGATTGCGATGCTTCAGGCACAGTTTGAGGCAGAGCGTAACGGTGGTATGCAAGAGCCTGCTGCATTGTCTACGTTCAAGCAAGACTATGGTGACTACCAAAAGTTTGGTGGTGACGTAGTAGCGATGGAGCTGGATCGTCGCATGGATGACCAGTCTGAGATGAGTGACTTGGACATGGATGACTTGCTTGGTTTCGCGATGAGTTCGTCGCCGATGATGCGAATGGAAGATCCGATGGATCAGGCTGAGTCTGCGATGAAGGAGCAGTTTGGTCGGGATGCGATGGCTGTACTAGAGGGCCAGGTCGACGGTGTGGTGTCTTACTCAGTCGATTCACCTGAGATGGGCCGCGTCAAGTATCAGTATGATTCACGCACTGGCGAGGGCCGTGTGATGAGGGGCGAGTAATGTCCGATCGTTATCGTGCGCGTTCGATGCCTTCGGTTCAGGTCAACAGGCCTGTGAAGCTGCCCGATAGGCTTGAGCCAGTGGACGTTTCACTTGCGAACGCGATGCGTACTGATGATGAGATGGACTTGATTCCTACTCCAAATCCTGACTTCGTTCTTCCGAAAGACATGACACAGAAGGAACGGATTCGGTCAGGTGAGGAGGCAAATCCTCTTGATGAGATCGAACGACTGAAGCGTGTGGCACTTGGCCCCACAGCACCGATTGCACAAGGGATTCAAGACGCGGGTGAGATCATAGGTTTGACACCGCCACTCGGCCCGATTCCAGCCGCTGTTCAGACGGGTGGCGACGTCTTGTACACGCTGGCAGCTGGTTACCAGGCTGCTAAAGGTGTGACAGGCAAGACTGCTGAGGCAACAGGTGGTGCATTGTCGATCCTAAATCCGGTTCCTGCTGCTGCGACCGGCAGAGCGGTGTCTAAGGGTGCGGCTAGGCTCATGGATCACCCACTGGTCAAGCGCGCTATGAACTATGCTTATAGTCAAGGTGTACAAGAGGCAGGAGAGGGGTTTGGAGACTACCAAATTGAATCCTCTGATGACTACCGTAAATACCGCGATTTAGAGGCCGACTACACTTTGACGGAAGAAGAAATAGCTGCAGATCCTTGGTACAGCGAGAGCATACCGCCTAGATCGTAAACTTCGAAAGATCCCCTACTAATTATTCATAGGAAACTACAATGGCTGAAAAAAGAGACGAAGACACCGCTGCCCTGATGGCTGGGATGGCAACTGCTGGTGCTGCTGCGGGAGGCTTGGGGTACCTTGGTTCTAAAGCCATGATTGGCGATGATCCACCGATCGTTGACCCAATGGATGAATCTCCATTCATTGAGAGGCCTAAACCAGAGGTTCCCGATGTAGAGGGCGGTTTTGGTAGTCCAGAGCAGCGTCGTGCTGCATCCGAGGCATCAGCTGGTGCTCGCGGTGCGCGTAAGGCTGTGAATCCTTATAGTCTGTATGTTCCTGAGTTTGCTCCTGGTGGTCAGCGTCAGCCGCTGGATGTCGAGGGTGGCAGTCGTTTTCGCGATTTCATGAAGACTCCAGGCATGTCGAACCCTAACAAGGGTAAATTGTTCGATTATGTGCCTGAGGGCACGGTCTCTTTGCTCGAGGAGGAGGCTCGTCTACAGAGGTATGCCGAGCAAACTAGACGAGCTCTGGATTCCGGTATGTTGAGTTTGAGTGAGAGGGTTCAGGCGCAAGCTGCCCTTTCAGATGCGGATGGCAGAATTAGCGCTATTCGAGGAGTCGTCATGGAAATAGACGCCGATCCCGGTGAACTCGCGATGTCACAGTTCAAACGATACGAAGTTCCTCAGGCTCGCCAAGCCACTAATATGACTAGGTTTGATTTGGATAAAGAGTACCGCAAGATGGCTGCGGACGAGTTTACTAGCAAGATTGAGAAGGGCTTGGATAATGCTCGCCGCTACTTGGATCAATCTGAGATTGCTAGAGAACTCATGACGAAGAGGCCAAAGGTCCCTGCAAGTGTAGGCCGCACCGCAAAGATGGCTGCAGGTGTGCTGGGTATTGTTCCTGAGCCTACAGATCTCGCTTTGCTGGCTCTCGCTGGCCCTGCTGAGATGATGTTCGGCACGGGGATTGGTGAGGAGCCAGAGACTGGTACTTTCGGTATCCCGCTAGAAACAACGCTTCAGAACGCATCACGCATCATTGATCAGCCTCTTGATTCACGTCACATCAACGTTGATACGCGGATTCGCTTGGCTGACCAAGACTACGCGATGGCTTCTCAGTTGCACTCTGACGGTGTTCTGTCTCGGGAAGCGTTCGATATCATTACTAGGATCCGTCGCGCTCGAGGCGGAGACACAACGGTTATGCCTTTGGCGAGACCAGAAGTACCTGACACAGAGCCAGCCATCGGCTTGCCTGGTCGTAGACTGTAAGGAGTCATCATGGCATACGGAATGCGTCCTGAAGAACTGGCCAAGGTCGGTCAGAACATCAACCGGAACGGTGGCGAGGTCACCGAAGAGTCTATTGCTCAAGGTGTTGATGAGGAGATGTCTCAAGACCGAAAGGAGGCCATCGAGCGCAACAAAGAGCGTAAGCAGACTGCAGTGCAGAAAGACGCTCAGCAGAAGGCTCAACTTAAGGCCAACTTGGTCAAGGCGGTTGCTGAGAGCGCTGTAGAGGTAGGGACTGAGGTTGCAATGAGCGACAAGGTTCAAGCGAAAGTGCAAGCCAAGAAAGAGGCTAGACTGGGAAGACGTGCAGATAGGATGGAGGCAAGGGGTCGCGATCAAGCCAAAGTCGATGCTATACGTTTAAGGGGCGCACAGGCTGGATTCAAAGCCGCCCAGTTGAATCCACAGCAGTATGGTCAACAAACCGGCGCATATGGGACACCCGGTTCGTTGTATGGCGTCCAAACCGAAAAAGATGCAGACGATAGTGGGCTTGACCGAGCCACTGGAGCGAACGCTCGTGCTGCTAATTTCAAATCTCAGTTGATGACAAACAGGAAACGCAGCACTCCCATTTCTGCAAAAGATCAATACCTGATGGAATCACGTCGATTGACGGATCTGAAGAAGCAGTTCGGAAACTAAGAGGATTGACATGGCACGCAAAGGTACACCGACAAAGGTCAACAGTCCTCGTCGAATCAAGAAGGGCGAGCCTGGATACGGAACGAAGAAGTTCGTCGTACGGGCCAAGAAAGGCGAGAAAGAGAAAACGATCCGGTATGGCGATGCCAAGATGGAAATCAAGCGTGACAATCCAGAGCGGCGAAGAAACTTTAGAGCTCGGCACGGATGTGACAAACTTGATGCTGATGATAAATTGATGGCCAAGTATTGGTCATGCAAGAAGTGGTGATTCAAATGCAATACAAACTCAACGACGACGACAAGACGCTCGCTCACAACCCTGCAGACGATCACAAAGATCCGAAGAAGGCGATGAGGAAGGTCACAGAAAACCTCAAGAAGGCCTCCAAGATGCATTCAGGCCAGTCCAAAGCTTTGGCCAAGGCGTCCAAGATGCACGGTAAGCAGTCTGCAGAACTCGCTGCCGCTTCTAAGATGCATGCTGCTGATGCTAAGACAATGTCCAAGGTCACCAAGGACATGAAGCGCACGAAGAATCCTGGCTACAAGATGGGCGGCTACTAAGTTGGACAAAACCGACAAGAAGCTGGCCAAGAACATGCGGCCTAAGAAGAAGAAGTACAACCCTAAGTACACGAAGGGTTCTTCTAACGTGAAGCGCCGCAAGCAGCTGATGGATAAGATTGCTCACTTTTACGAGACCAAGAAGCAGCCTTACTCTGCAGCGGATAAAAAGAAGCTCGATAAGATGATGAAGGAGCGCGACAAGATATGAGCAAGAAGAAGAAAGGCGGAATGGCTGGGCTGGATGCAGCTCAGAAGAAGGTCTACAAGCGTGGTCTTGCCGCATACATGAGTTCGGGCAACCGTCCCAAGACTTCACAGCATGCTTGGGCTATGGCTCGAGTGAAGAGCGACTTCGGAAAGAAGGAAGCCGCGAAGATTCGTCGTGAAGGAAGTAAGAAGGACGACGACACCCTGAAGAAGAACATGCGAAAGAAGAAGAAGAAATGAAGAAAGACGCTGTCGGCAAAGAAATCAAGAAGCTGATGGCTAAAGGCAAGCCGAAGAAACAAGCCATTGCCATCGCTCTGAGCATGGAAGACGACAAGACCCTCAAGAAAAACATGCGGAAGAAGAAATGACCGTCAAACGAGATTCAAGAGGTCGTCTTCGGGACTACAAGAAAGAGTACGACCGAGATCACAAGCCCAGTAAGGACAAGAAGGACCGTGCGTCACGCAACGCCGCCCGGAAGAAGGTCAGGGACTACTACAAGAAACACGGCAAAAGTCTGTCCAAGAACTTGGATGTTGACCACAAGGACGGAAATCCTCGAAACAACAAGTCCGGCAACCTTCGTACGATGGATCGAGGCATGAACCGAGGTCGGTCTAATAAGACACGAAGCTAGATTGCGTGATACGATTGTTTTAGAGGTTATTATGGGACGAAATAGCAGCAAATCTGGTAAAACAGAACTGACCCCTTGGATTGATCCAGAACTGTTGGACTACAAGCCTACGGATCGTCAATCTGCATTTCGTCGATGCGTGCGTAACTGCGTGTTGAATGGCAAGTATTTCAAGGCAGACTGGTATCGTGCGAGTGCCAGGTCCGAGTCTGAAGCCTTCAAGGGTCACCCTGTGACGCCAAGTGAGTTCAAGAGGTGGTCGCAGAAGAAAGGTTTCATGGTTTGGTTCTTCGAGGACTTTCCTGAGGCTGATCCAATCACCGAGCAAGAACTTCAGATGATCGAGCATAAGTGGTGGCGGGGTGTACTCGATGCCATGGATGAAGGTGAAGAGTGGGCATTCCGTGCCTTCGCTAAGGTTCGCTTCGAAGCCCGCAAGGTTGAGCAGCAGAGAGCCGAAAACAAAGAACTCTCAGACTTCTTGGGCTCGGGTAGTGAAGGCGGAGCATGGCACATCAATGCACCTGAGGCGTAGTGTCAAAGAACCACACACAAGTATTGAATCGAAAACTCGGTGTTGTCGCTGAGGATCCGCGTGAGTTCATTTCGCGACTTAAACTCGTGGATGAGAAGGGCATCGAGCGGAGATTCAACACACCGTTTCCTGAGCAAGTGTTGGCTCTGAACGACTTCATGTCTGAGGCCGAGACCATTGTTCACTACAAACCTCGTCAGATCGGTGACACAACCGTCGCGTCTGCTTACAACTTCGACTACACGTATTGGGCCACAGACCCCGTCAGGACGCTCGTGGTCGCTAACATCTATGAGACCACCGACTCTATCTTCGGAAAGCTCCAGCACTTCTACAAGGGGCTTCCAGAGGCACTCAAGCGTCCAGTCGCTAGGTCAAACAAGAAAGAACTCATCTTCGACGACACACAGGCCGGATTCCGATGCATGACCGCAGGCGGTAAGGGTCACGGTCGTGGTTGGACGTATCAGCGGTTGCATGCAGACGAGCTTGCATTCTGGCCAAACGCTGAAGAGGTCTGGGCTTCCGTCACTTCGACCATGCACCCAGGTCCTCATCTCAAGACCATCATTTTGTCTACGGCCAATGGACCGGGAAACCTGTTTCACAAGAAAGTACTTGCTGCCCGTGAGGCACAGCGTCAGGGTGACAAGTCCATCCAGTTCCGGTTCTTCCGCTGGTGTGACCACCCTGCGTATTCAACGTTAGTTCCAGATGGATGGGAGCCAGACCACGAAGAGTGGGAACTCGCTCAGGTTCATGGCCTGACGATGGAGCAGCTGTACTGGCGACACTCACGTATCAACGGAGTCAACGGCATCGGACTCGCAAAGTTCCGCCGTGAGTACCCGTTGACCATCGAAGACGGCTTCGCTGAGTTCGAGGGCTCTTGGTTCGACCAAGACTACCTCAACGAGGTCTTGTCATCGATTGCTCCTCGAGACGGTGAACTGCGTATCTACGAGCGCCCACAACCGGGAATCAACTACGCTATGGGCGTTGACCCGTCGTGGTGTAACGGAGGCGACTACGCGGTCGCACAAGTGCTTAGTGCAGACGGGCGTCAGGTAGCGACCTTGTCAATGAACAAGGGTGGTGAGATCCTGTTCGCGACCAAGGCTGCTGAGCTGGCAGCACACTACAACAAGGCCAAGACTTTGATTGAGAGCAACCCAGGTGGTGCGGGTCCTGTTGTCATCCGTGAGTTCCACAAGCACCACATCCCATTGTGGACTCGCCCCTCCGCTCGAGGCAAGAAGCCCAGCACGTCTCCGACATACTGGACCACTTCAAGAGGATCAAAAGAAGAGGGATATGCTCACTTGCGCCAAGTCGTAAACGGTGACGGTTTGACGTTGAATGATGACACTACTGTTCAGGAACTGATGCACGTTCGCGAAGCTAACGGAAAAATCGAGGGCCAAGATGGCTACCATGATGACCACGCAGATGCTTTAATGATGGCCGAGTGGTGCCGTCGGGGTATGCCTACGGCCAAGCTGCCACCGTTAAACTATAAAAGGCGTTATGTTGCACACCGAAATCCCTTCGTGAATAAAAGAGAGCTTCGATAATGGCTGAATACGATAAATACCAAGACAGAGACTACAGCGGAGATCAGATACCTCCGAAGTTCATTCACGAACAATTGCGTGCTCACGACAAGATGATGCGCGACAAGCGCAACCAGTGGGCCCTCACGAAGGCGTGCTACACCACGAACTATTGGAAGCACGTTCGTCACCGCAACTACACGGGCAAACAGCACCAGACCCGTGACAATGAGATCAACGTCGAGGTCAACCGACTGTTTGGCATCATCACTTCGTACATGTCTTCATTGTATCCCCGCTCTCAACGAGCAATCGTCATGCCTGATCCAAATGGCATTGGTGATTCAATGAAGGCAGAGTTGGCCCTGAATCGGTTCATGGAGTCTAGTAGGATTCATCACCGGATCATGACCGCACTGCGTCAAGCTCTCCTGTATCCAGGCTGTGGCGCAAAGGTTGGATACTACGCAGGTCGTGGAAACCCGTTGGACCGAGTCTGGATGCGAGTCATCCCTTGGTGGGAAATGGTGTTGGACTCAGACGTTGGTGACTCTGAAGATGAGCGATTCCGTGGCCACGTGTATTATCGACCAAAGAAAGAGGTCGAAGAGGAATACGGACTCACCGATTTGGCTGGCACCAACAGAGACGACTTCCTGCGTGTTGGCTACACTGGCAAGGATTCAGGCAGTGCCAAGAATCGTTCGTACCCTAAGCAAGATAAGAATCAGTCGGACAACACAAACTTTGTTCGTGTTCTCGAGATCTGCAATCTGAAAGACACATACGAGGACAAGCAGAATCCTGGAATCCTGTACCAAGGTCGACTCGAAATCTACGTGCTGGGACAAGGAAAGAAGTCACACAAGCCGGTGTATGTTGGCCCTCTGCCCTTCGCAGAGGTTGATGGCCGACCCATGGCTCACATTGTCCCTCTGATCTTCAACCATGAGCCTGAGTACCCACTTCGAGGACTGGCGCATGCAGACCGTATCCTGCCTCAGATCCAAGAGCTCAACTCTTACCGATCGTTCATGGCGATGGCTACTCGTAAAGATACCCGTCAGTACATCACTCGTAAGGGTACTTTTGGTGCTGATGAGATGACGGACCTTACCGAGGGTCACGACGGATTGATCCTGCAGTTGGAGCAGGACTACGACCGACCTATATCCGACGCGATCGTACCGCTGCAGAACACCCCGATTAGTTCCAATATCGACGGCTACATGGCGCTGGTAGAGAACGACTTGGATCGAAACCTGAGCTTGAGTCCATCCGCTAGGGGAATCGTAACCAAGGCAACAGCGTTCGAAGTTCAAGCTGTACAGCAGTACACCGAGTCTGAGTTCGGTATGCACGCATCTATCAAAGATGAGTGGCTTACAGCAGTTCTCAAGGTTGTATTGCGTGCGTTGATCTCATCGATGCAAGACTTGGGCGACTCTGCCGGAGCTTACGAGAATCAAGACGTTCAGCTTGCAGAGGTTGGTGCGACTACTGACGAACAAGCGCCAGAGATTCAAGTCGATGGCGAAGAACAACAAGATCAAGAAGCATCTGGTGCAGAACAACTTGCTGCGGCCCAAGAGCAGGAAGATGATGCTGAGCAACAGCCATACATCTCAGAAGACTCTATCGAAGGATATGAGAAAGACGAGAAGGAAGAAGGCAAGGTCGAAGCCGATGTCTTGGTTCTTCGAGATCGTAGAGAGTTCGTTGATGTATCTGTGGAAGACTTGGACGCAGATTTCGGTGTGACATTCCTCGAGGGAGGAGGCGCACCTATGGACGAAGCAGTCCAGCAACAGAACCTTCTTGGTCTACTCGAGCCTTACACTGCACTTTGGAACACTGCCCAACAAGGTGGTCCAATGGGCTTCATGGCTCGTACATACATGAAGACAATGGCCGAGAAGTTCAACTTGCCTAAGGATCTTCATCCAGACGAACTTGATTCTAAGATGGCAGAAGAGGGTGAGGACCAAAAGGCACCACAAGAGGCAGCGCCTCCACCTGAGGGTGCTGAAGCACCTGGAGCGCCGCCAGCTGGTCAGGCCCCACCTGACTTGTCTGACCTTGCACAACTCCCCCCGCAAGAAGCAATCGCGGCAATGCGTGATATATTCGCAGACGACGCAGAAATGAATCAGGTCTTGGACCAGCTTGAAACCCTTCCCCCTGAACAACAGAGTCAAATGATTTCTCAGATTCTTTCTACTGGAGAACAGGGTGCCACTGTATAGCTTTCGTTGCGGTCACTGCGGATGGGAAAAAGACAAGATATTCCGCGTATCAGATCGACCATCAGAAATTGGTTGCGAAAACTGCGACCACAAGGCGAAGTACTGCTTTTCACCGTCGAAGCATCAATCCAACGACGCGAAGCACATCACGACGTACAGTTCGGACAAGAGAGGCCTTTCTCTTCACCAATACAAGTGTCGAGACTGCGATTGCGTTTTCGAGCGGGTGATTGATCACGGTAAAGGTGAGGCAGTCGAAGACACTACGCCATGCACAAAATGTGGGTCAGAAAACACCGGCTGGAAACCATCAGTGCGAATCGACAGATTCCACGAAAAGTTCCCTTACTTTGATCGAGGACTCGGTGTATGGTTGAAGAACAAGGAACACCGTCGTCAAATTTGTAAAGAAAGAGGCCTTACGCCCATCGGTAATGATCTCGATGAAGATAAGATCTTTTCTCAGTTTGATAATCGTCGAGATCGAGAAGAAAAAGAATATAACGATTATGTAGACAGACTTGATAATGCTCCAGAGTTTCTGGATTATAGGAAAGCTGTCGATAAAGGCCAAATCAATCTTTAAGGAGATCATCATGCCCGTCGAACCAAACACCGGAATGGAACTGCCCTACAAGGGACAGCCTGGATACGAAGAAGCAAAGGCTCAGTTTCCTGAACTGTACGCACAAGAGGAACAAGGCATGGCCGGTGGAGAAGCTCCTCCTGCAGATATGCCACAAGAAATGCCAGGGGATGAAGGCCCTGCAGATATGGCACCGGAAGGTGAGATGATGGGCGAAATGCAGCCTACTGCACCGATGCCCGAAAAGCCCTACTCGGTGAACGCAGTCAAGACTCTGCTCAAGGAACTCAACAAGACGCTCGACAAGCTCTCTGGTCAAGACATCCCAGATATCGAAGTTGAGATGGACTCTAAGGGTGCCAAGCTCGAGGGTGCTCTGCCCGCAGAACTGTACATGACCTTGGTTGCAATCGCTGAGAGCCTTCGTCTGTTGGGAGAGGACTTCGTCGATAAGTACGGCTTTGACCCTGAGTCTTTGATGACTGACGCAGATTTGCGAAAGGCAACATCCATGCTCAAGAAGATGTCCAAGGACAAGAAGCTCATCGAGGCAATGCAGGCACCTGTAGGCGGTGAGGGCGCAATGGAAGAGCCCATGTCTGACCCATCACCACCTGGATTTTTCAATGAGGATGAGCAAGATCTTGCCGCAAACATGGCATAATGTTGTTTGACTATTATTTTAATGATAAACTTTTTCCGAATCTGATGGAGATTTCGCGTGGATGAACTGAACGATACGCAGGCCGTCGAAGTTGACGAGCAACAATACACTGGTGATTTGTCTGATCTTGTACAAGAGGAAGCTGTAGATGCGGCTCCTTCTGGTGAGGTCATCGAGCAAGATGTGGCTCCTGAGCCGGAACCTGAGCCTGAGCCAAGCAGCTTCAACGCGCTTGATGCGGAACTCGGTGAGATCGAAGAACTTCAGCATGATGGGTTCTACGAGAAGATTACTGAAGATCACATCAAGGATCTCCCACCCACGGCTCGACGTATCCTTCACAACTTCCGTGTTGATCGAAAGCTTGCTGAAGAGAAGCATGTATCAGAGATGGAGGAACTCCAGACTGCTATCGAGAAGCGTGAGGGTCACCTGGCTGAGATGGAGCGTGAGTTTGCTAAGCGGCAAGCTGAGTTTGCAAGCCTCGTAGATGATCCAGAAGTGCAAAAGCTTCTGACTCAGCCAGAAGGCGAAATGCCTGACATCTTCACAGAAGAGGGTGTTGAGGCCCGAATCCAGCGTGGAATCGCTAAGGGGATGTCAGCCATCCTCGAGCCGATGAAGCATGCAGCTGATGTCAAGGCTCGCGAGAGCAACTACCTTGAGTTCGTCGATCAACATCCTGAAATGCGGAATGATGCTTTCAAGAAGGATGTTGCAAACCTGGTGCGGTCTCGTGCCAACGACGGAATCCCCCTTTCGACGCAAGACGCTTACCAAATCGTCAAAGCTCGCCGTGTGATGTCCCAGCAACAAGCTCGGGCAGCGCAGGAGCAGCGAGCTCGTCAACAGTCTGCACGGCGTATTGGTCGTGCTGTTTCGGGTGGGAACCCCTCCTCTGGAGAGATTCCCCCTGATGTCAAAAAGAAGGGTGCCTACGCCATTTCACAATGGTTGGCAGCTAATCCTGAAGCAGCCCGAAAAATCTCCCAATCACTCCG
>CEOT01018625.1_pt1 | contig 11881 bp, 5 predicted proteins | sample 530671 | NCBI WGS metagenome assembly CEOT01 (sample SAMEA2620852, study PRJEB7988) | marine metagenome | isolation source: saline water (ENVO:00002010), including | reverse complement strand
GGGTAGATTGCGACCACAGCGAAGTTTTCGTCACTCTCCCAATATTCGACTAGAGGTTGATTCGGATCGATCTTCATTTCCATTAAGCCTCGCGCAACGGGTTTCATGCCGCTCGCGATTAGCGCGTTGATGAGACCTAATCCTGTCCAACACGGATACATCGCGTTGCGTGTTATCTGTGGCGGTGGAATTACAGCCTCAGTCTTTGTCTCCGCGACTGTCTGGCAAGCGCATAACAGAACCGTGACGGCGAACACAGTTATGCGGCAAACATTCACGGCTTTGTCGGCCAGACCGGCCAACTTTTCATAGCCTCTATATCGTCTACCGGCGGCGTAGGCGCTGTGGCTGGCAGATCGCGCAATGCCTGACGATACGTTGTTTGCGCATCCGTCATTGCTGGGCTATCGGCAAACGACCACCAGTCTGTTTCTGATAGTTTAGCATTGCGATCGCCACGCATGGCAGCCATTGCGCGCCCAACTCGCCCCGCCTCAAATTCTGCCTCTGCCGCTTCCAGCGCAGCAAGCTCATCGCCTGTGATTTCGACTTGCGATTGACCTTCCGGTGTCGCGACGGTTTTAAATCTAGCCATCATATGCTCCTAACTGTTAGCCAGCCCGTAAACGCGGACTTGTCCCGATGCGATATCGCCTGATGAAAAATACAGCTTGAACGCATCAAGGTCGGCGCTCGCCTGATACTTTCCCATGCCATCGACAGCGTGGAGGTTATTTGATGCTTCACTACCAGCGAGAGAAAATCGCATTGTCGTTTCAATGCTTGTGTCTTTTGGGGAGAACAACCAAATCGGACCAGACACTCCTTGGCCTTGGTTGGTTGCTACAGAACTCATTAGCACAACCTGCGCTTGGCTTGACCCTTCCGAATTTCCATCGCCGCTCGATCCTTGATACCAGTGTTTTGTAACATAGGCGTAGTTGGAGGCCGTCAAATAACTCGATCCGTTGTCATCGCTGAAATTAAAGAGTAGCCCCACCGAATGTGTGGCTGGCAGTAACTGGTCAAGCACAATTAAGTAAGTGTCGTAAGTTGAAGTAATCAGGCTGGTGAACTCCAACGACGCGCTTGATGAAGCTGTTGTTGTGCTTAGGTGATTCAGCCCACCACCCGCCGCTTGGAAAGTCGGCGCGGCGCCAGCGCCGTTGCTGGTCAATACCTGACCGCTGCTGCCGGTCGCAACGTGCGCCGGATTGCCGCTTGCATCGTAGGTAATCAAATTGCCGTCAGTGCCGCTCGCCATCTTGGCGAGGCTCACCGCATCGTCCGCAATCATCGCCGTGCCGACCTGAGCGTAGCTTGGGTCTGTCCCGTCAGAGGTGAGGACAGTGTTTGCTGATCCGACAGCGAGGCGCGCCGTCGCGTTAGAACTGTCGCGAATGATTACGTCGCCGCGTGTGGTCATAGGATCAGCAAGCGAACCAGCATTCCCCGTTCGCGTAAACGACACAAGCACGGCGTCGGAGTTGCTAAAGCTGCCGTTGCTAACAACGTGCGTTACCGCGAGCTTCACATACCCGGAGGCGTCAGTCGATGCGCCCGATATCTTGTACGTCGCAAAATTTTGTTGTGCGGACTTTTTGGTGATTGTCACCTGTCCACGGTCACTCGTTTGCGTCGAATCATCCCAGGTAAGAATGAACGCGCTAACATCGGGGTTCCCTGACGCGGCAGTCGAGTCATCGATAAATATTTGAGAGACACTGCCCAAAGTTCCATTGTTCAGCCGGATCACGCCCGCGCCAGGATCGGCATCAGATGTCGTCGTAGAGAACGTGTAAAGCAAGCCGCCAACGCCGTCGGCCCCATCGCTTCCGGCTGCGCCGCTACTGCCCGAACTGCCCGTCGCGCCAGTAGGAATCCCCAGGCTAAACGCCAGGGCGCCAGTTGAATCGGTGAACGTCGCGGATCCGGTCGCGCTTCCACCAACGCCTACCGTGCTTGTGGATACGCTGACAGAGTTCACGCGCCCGGTCGTCGCCTCGGGGTTGCCGGTGCTGCTATCGAACCCCAGCAATTTACCCAGGCGATCCGCTTTTGCTGGGAGTGTCATATCGATGCTCGTCGGATCCGTGACGGGCGCCTTGATCGCGCGGTCAGCGTCCTCGGCGACCTGTTGCACAAAGATCGTCTGGCTATCGAGCTCGGTGTTTAGCGACGACGCGAGGAGATCACCCGCCGTCACGAAGTCCGTGGTGCGCTCGATGGTGCGCGCGCCCGTGATCGTGATCGTGTTGTCGCTGGTTGCGGCCGCGCCAAGCGTCACGGAGCCGGTGCCGTTCGACGCGTTGAGCGTAACCGTGTATTGCGTCGAGCCCGAGCCCTCGGTGAGCTTGGTGCTGTCCTTATAGACCGCGATGTCTGTAGTCGCGAGAACGGGGAAGGTGAACGCATACGGGCCGGTCCCGGCGGATCCGGAATACACGACGCGGCGGTCAACTGCCGTGATGCTGTAGTCAGCCATTGTTCAATAGTCTCCTTTGGTATTTGTACACCGCGGTCAAATAAAAATCATCCTGGATATTCCGGCGCGCGTTCCGGCAAGTTCTCGCCAGGCGCCCACCAATGCTTTTGGTCGAACTTCCGCCGCCGCGAACGCTCAAAACGCCGGAACGATGCGTCTGCTTTTGGGTCTACCATCTTTTTTAGATTGTCCCAGACCAGGCGCTCGAGCGCGAGGCGACCATACCAAGCACTAGACCCAGGGAAATATCGTTGCAGAAAGTTCACCGACTCACGCCCGAATTTTGTCTCCTCGCCCATACTTAGCTGATACGCGTTGCCGACCGTTAGATTTAGAAAATCGTTTAATAAGCCTACTTGCGGTCCGGCAACCGTCGCGCCTAACCCGCGCCCGTATTCGTTCCGCTGCGAGAACAGGAAGTCGCCGATGATGCCCATGCCGCCGCCGGTCAAGATTGCCTTGCCCCAGAATTTTGGATCGCTCATGTCCATCGGATCTCGACCCTTGAGCATCTCGCGGCCTTGTAGTCCGAGCCCGCCCGCGATGGCCATCGTGACCATGAAGTCCAAGCCATACTGGACCTTGTTCCCCCAGCCCTCGAGCGTCATGTATCGCTGCAAGTTGTTCTGGATAATCGTCGTCGGGAAGCTCTTGAACTGCGCGAAGCCCTCGATGATCTCACCGGCAAGCGTTCCCTTTGTTGTACCGCCGCGCAGAAAGGCGCGCGACCGTATCGTCGCTTGCGGCACCGCTTGCGTCGTTTCTTGCTCGATCATCGTTAGGATTTGCGTCGCGATCTCGCGGCCGAGCCCTGGCTTAAGATCCGTGCGGTCCTCGATGTTGGACGGGCGCACGAACTTGTTGCCTTTGTAGTCCTCGAGCTTGCTGTTGCGAATTATGTCCCAGCGGTCGGATCCGATGCCGTACTTCTCGAGCGTGTTGCGTGTCGTGTCCGGCAGATCGTCGAACTTGCGTCCGGCCTGGTCGCCGAGCCAGCCCAGGAACTCGATGCCGAACGTCTGCCGGGCGGCTTGCGTCCAATGGGACAGGCCGACGCCGCGCAGCACCTTGTCGGATATTTGTTGCGAAATCTCGGGACCGCTTACCTCGCCGAAAAAACGCGCCTGGCTTTGTGCCAGGTTCATCCAGTTATCAGCGCCAAGGCCCAACTTGACCCCGAACTGCGTCTTTTCTTGCGCGCTGAGCGGCGCGATGAACTGGGAGAACGCGCGTCGGATAATCCGGTTCGTTGGAATGCCCGCCATCTGCGCGGAGATCCGAGCCGTATTCAAGTCGCCAGGTATCGCAATTATAGGCACGCCACCAAGTAGCGAGGCTTGCAATGTGTTGCGCAAGGTCCCGCCGGTATTGGCAAGCCACTCGCTCGCCGGAATGTTGCCCTCCCCCGTGAACAGCTTGAGCATGGTGTCGAACTGGTACGCGTCCGCTTGCAATGCGGCGGTCGCCTTGCGGCCGTCATTGTTCGCGATCCGCTGCGCCTCGATCTTGAGCGCCTCGATGGTGTGGCGTGGATTCGGCCCAAATGTTTCGAGTAGCGCGATATCCTTCGACATAGAGTCGATGTGCGACATCATGGTATTGAAAACGTCCGGATCGCCGAACCGCTCTTGGTAGCGCATCCAGGCATCGGCGTCCTTGAATACTAAGAATCGATGATCCATGCGCCGGTTAGCAAGCGAGGCCGGTTGCCCGGTCTGCCCTGGCTTAATTTTGTTTAGGCCGTCCTGCGCAATCGTCTCGTGTACGTCGCGGAGCGCGAGCTCGAGCTCCTGTTTCGTGAACGCGCGGCCGGTGCGCTCGTTAACCATCTTCTCGAGATCGAGTTGATCGTCCAGGAATCGGATCCACTCGGTCGCACCCGCCTCGCGCACCAGGGTGCTGTTGTGCGTCTGTGGCAAGTTCCAGTTCTTGCGGTTGGCGATGGCCATGCCCGCCGCGTTCGCGCGTAGCCGCAAATATTCAGCGGTGTCTTTCCATTGCTCCGCGATTAGCTTTGCCGACGCGAGCCCGGTATCTTCACCGAATACCTCTTTCAAAAGATCCAGTTGCTCCGAGCGACCTTCACGCCCCGTAATTGTTTCCCGGTTTGCGCGAAGCCCGTCCGAGAACCGCGACAATGCGGTGCGCCTGGTTGCCTCATAAGTCGAGTGCAAGTTCGCGCCGAAACGCGGCATCGACTCATCGATTGCGACCATTGCCTGCAACGCCAGGCCCGGCCGCTGCGCGTCGCCAGTGACTAGGCCGGTTGTGTTTTTGAGGCGTTCTTTCGTTTCTTTAAATTTTTTGATGCTAAGTAACGCGTTCTGTTTCTTGCGCGCCGCCTCATATTTCAATTGGTCAAATGTTTCGCGCGCGGCAGCCTCGGCGGCACCTTGCTCGCCGAGCTCCTCGATCATGTCGGCGCGGTTCTGCTCAAACAGATCGCGGGCATAGCGCGCCTGGTCATCTGTTATAGATCCCTCGCGCTGGCCGTTAATGATGCATTCGTCAAAGCTCATTAGGCGCAGTCCTTTAATCTATTGAGCATCGATGCGTCTTGCTCTATCTCGCGGAGCTCGTCCTCGACGCGGCGCATCTCCGGTATCTGCTTGCCTTGCGCATCCTCGAGAAAGCGCCCGGTCGGGATCATCATGTCGAGGAGATCCGATTGCGCCCGTGCCGCTGTATCGAATAGCCCGATATCCATCGGCGCGTCGCCGCCCGTCATCGGCGCATCGACGGCCGCCTGGGCGCGCTGCGCACCTGTGATTGCCTCGACGCCTTCCATAAGCATTTGCTCCCCGGCGTCGGTAATTTCGCTTGCAATTTGCTGCGCTTGCGCCAAGTTAATAGTGGAGGTTTCGTCTATGAGATTCTTCTCACTTGAGGGCAAATATCCCGCTGTGCTGCGGGAGGACGGCAAGGCGTTTTCCTGGTCCAATACACGGGAAGCCTGGTCCGAAATGTCTGCGCGCGAGCTCATGTCTGACACGCGCACACCTGAGCTAACCGCTTCTGAATTTGAAACGCGGCTTGCGGTTGCGGGTATTGAGCCGAGTACACTGTCGGCGATTTCAGAGAACTCCGAACCCATTTGATTCCGCGCAGCATTATATAGCTGCACCATTTCTCGATTTGCCGCTTGTATAAGCTCGTCGCCGCTTAAAGGTGCTAGGCGCGCCCGCATTTCTGGATCCGGTAATTCAGCAATGATGGCGGGCGTATCTGGATCTCCGCGCGAAATTTCATAGAGTTGATGGCCGCCTTGTGCATGCTTCGCGTCGTACAGCGCACGCTCGATAATTAAGACCTCGCCAATAACGCCATCTTTATTGATAACCATGAGTTTTTTGTCGAAATATCGCGAGCTTGAGATACCGCGAAATCCCTCATCGACAACATGATAAGACTTCGATAGCTCTTTGATAAACGCCGTGGCCTCGTCGGGCCTTGTGACCGTAATCGTTGCCCGCGATACATCCGCTATGCGATTTAGTTCGCCGACATATTTATCGTTGATCTTAGCCTCGACACGATCCCGTTCCTTTATTGGCCCCGCGACATAATCGACCTCGTGCTCGCCAGCGGCTTTCTGCACTGCTGCATTTAGCTCGACGTTAAATGCCTCGTTGCGGGTCATAATATCGTCTATAGATGCGTAGGCCTGGCGCGACTGTAGTATACTAGCAAGGTTCTCGAGCTCGGCCTCGGTTAGATCCTGCGCCAATACCAGGCGTTTTTTCTTCGCGTCGGGACCCATTTCCAGGATCTTTTGCGCGTTCTTTTGCGCGACCTCGGCCGCGAACTCCTGGTCCGTTAGAACGCGCGCCGGGAGCTCGGGCATACCCGCCTCGTCAGCTATGGCATACGTCGAGTTGCCATCGAGTAAGGTGTAAGTGCCGTCGCCGTTGTCTTTGACCGATAACGGCCCGCGCTTCGCCTTGTCGCCGAGCGCGGCCTCGGCCATGAAGACTTTTGCGTTAGCGACGCCATCCGGTCGGCGGCGGATCGGCACGATGTCCTGAATCGGAACATCGATGCTGTCGGATGTCGGCTCGAGGTAGTAGCGATAATCCGGCGCTATCTCGCCTCGCGCGATTAGATCCTCATCGCTCGGCCGCGCCGCAATGCTTTCAACGAGCTCGCGCTCGAGCATGTCCGATTGCGCCTCGTACCCCTTGCCGCCAGGCTCGGCGAAACTGTCTAACCTTTCAACATGGCTTGCTGCGATTGAATCAATTTGCGGTGGAGCATCAACATCGATGATCTCTCCGCGTTCTGGAATGCCGTCGAGATCGCCGCGTTCAATTCCTCCTCGGACAGCATCGGCGAAGTCTCGAGCGGCTGGGGCGGCTCGGCCTGTTTCTTTGAAGCGTTTCGCTGCTTCGGTGAGGGCGTCGGAGAGGGGGCCTTTCCGGTTCGCCGTGATTTGGAGCGTTTGGATCGCTTGGCCATCGGTTTGTGCCTTTGCTGCGTTTTGATCTGTTGAAAGTGTATTGCCACCGGCTTCGATGCGCTTTTCGTTCTGCACCAGGGAATTGAACACGGCGCGATCTTTGCGGAGGATCTTGATCGTCTCGTCGAGAACCTTTGCGCGTTCCTTAAACAAGGACTCGACCAGCATCTCCTCGCCGAACAAAGTGTCTTGCGTGGCGACCGTGAACTCCGCGTCCATAGCCTGTCGCACGATTGCCTCGGCTTGCGTAAGGTTCGACGGGTCGGTGTCTTTCAATACGCGCAACAGCGCCATGTGTTTATCTTTGTCGCGCACCAGGCGGCCGACGATTGCGGCGTAATCCGTCCTCACAAGTTCATTGACCACCAATTGAAAGGATTCGTCAGATAGCTCCACCAGATCATAGATCCGCCGCACGAACTGCGAGCGCGGCGGGAGCTTCGCCTTTAACGCTTCCGGTCGGATCCGCATCACCTTCGCCGCGTCGATAATCATCCGCTCATCGCCTAATGGCGTATTTGCAATGTTGACCAGTGATGCATCGATCATCGCGTCTTGAGGTGTGTGGCCGTCTGTCTCTTTTATAAGGCGCCCATAAATTTTGATTTCCTGGCTCGGGTCATTTTCCAATATCCGCTGCGCGAGGCCTAGCCGCTGGTGCCCATCCGCGATGAACCTCCGACCATTTGCGTATTCATACACGGTGATCGTGCCCGAGAGCGCCGGGTCCCAACGCGTCTCTTTCTCGAGCCGGTGCCCGGAAACGATTCCGCGCTCATCGATGCCGGATTTAAATTGGAACGTCTTCGCATCGACCTCGATCTCTGCCGGGTCGAATCGATAGATCTCGCCATCGAGGTTGTCGTAGTGATGGACATCGAGCTCGGCGACTTCGCGCGTCGTCGGTGGTAGATCGATGCGCGGCTGCCCTTCATTGATTAGGTTAATTGTCTCGGCTGCGACGCGTTGCGCATTTTCGTTCTGCGCGTCCATGTCGCTATCTTTAAATGGCGAGTTGGCCGCCAGATCCACCTCGCGCTCGAGCTCGTTTAATGCACCGCGCGCTTGTTCCGGCACGTTCAAGCCATTGTCGCTCATAACGCGAAACGCGTCGGCCATCTGTTCCGGTGATAGGCGGTCTACGGTTTCAAGCATCTCGCGGCCGATAGCCCGCGCCGGATTTATCTTGTCGCCAATGGCACGCGACGCGTCGAAACCGCCTTGGCCGACGACGCGAAACCCTGCGCCCCCTACAAACGCGCCGCCGGTTGCCGCAACAAAATCGTTGAAGTCATATTTGAGCCCGTACTTTTCGCGCATCGCTGCGACGGCCGGTTGCGTGTAGCCCACCACACCGGCACTTGCGAGGCCATCAATCAACCCAGCACGAGCAAGCGCCTTGAGCCCAAACTTGTAACTCGCGCCTATAACAAGCCCTGGCAATAGTTCCGCTGGCCCTGTCACAGCCGACTTTAATTCAGCGGCCGCGCTTCCAAGCAACTCGCCCCAAAACCCGCCCGTCGTTTGTCGGTTTGTCGTATCAAAGTAACGCGCTTCTATTTGCGGCAACCGTTGCTTTATGCGCCGCTCGATCTCTTCTCGATCCGGCACCTGTATCCCGAGCGGCTCGGCGCGTTCGCGTAATAGTGTTAGCTTTTCCTCGTACTCATTCCAACCGCCTGTGCGGCCTTGTATATATTCAAGCATGCCGCCAGGATTCATAAGGCGTTCGCCTGTCGCATCTTTGACTTGATCGACAATCGGCGCGAGCTCAGCGACGTAGTTTTCCTGTATCATTGTAATCGACATCGCGCGGCTAAAGCGGTCATAGCCCGCGCTCATGTTGTCAGCGAAATCCGTATCCGGGCCATCCGACACTTGCCATTGCGTGCCCGCGAAATCGTTTGAATCAATTGTGAATAGCGAGCTCACGTTAGGTGCCGCGATTGTTGTTTATAAATTGCTCGACAGTGCCGTCTCCCTTTGCGGTGTTATAGATGCGTTTCCATAACTTTGCTTGCCCTTCTAATGTTGTGGGCAATGGGCCCCTTGCCCTGGACAATAAAAACAATCGAGCGGCGATAGCGCCGTATAACGGCTTTTGTAAATCCACATGATTCAATTGCATGTAATCTATACCGAACTCACTTTTAATTTTTGCACGCGCTTTGCGTAGTTTGTTTGTGTTGCGGCGCGTTTCTTTGAACCCTATGGGATCTACTTGCCAAATCCCCTTACTTATCCGGCGGAATGTTTCTGGGTTATTTCCAAAATCAGATTCGACTCTCGCGATACGCGTTAAGAACAAACCACCACCAAACACAGCATCGACAGCACGCACCGCTGAATCGACGACAGGACGGCCTTTCGCGTTAGCTGTTTGCACTTGCTGCATTTCTTGGGTGCTCAGCTTCCGCTTAATTGCTGTGCTTGGCGTAATGTTCTGGTCGGGGAACTCCTCCGGCATATCGGACTGTATCGATTGATCCGGATACTCTTCCGTCATGTCGGGCTCTATCGATTGATCCGGATACTCTTCCGTCATGTCGGGCTGTATCGATTGATCCGGTGTCTCTTCCGTCATGTCGGGCTGTATCGATTGATCCGGATACTCTTCCGGCGACCGGACATCGAACGATGTAGGCATAGGCTCGGGATCCGCGACTTCTATTTCTTGCAGCGCGTTAATGTCGAGCACATACGGGATCGGTGAGATATCAGGTGGAAGCTCAATGCCATCGTCATCGAATCTGCGTATGCGACTGGCGACCAGGTTCCCGCGACTATCGCGCAATGTATAAAGTCCGGATCCATAGCTTTCTAACTTGAGCCCTGGGATCATGCTTGCGGTTATTGGTTTGAGCTCGCCGGTCAATTTATTTTCATAGACAGGCGTGCCGTGCGTTTGATCTAGCGCGTTGAGATCGTCATCGGTGATTGACGCAATCGTCGCCTCGAAAGCATCCTCATCGCGAACATGGTTGCGCGGCAAAATGATTCTATCGTCGTCATATTCAATTATACCGCCGACCGCGTTTTTACCTTTATCGGATCCGCCGACAACTTCGTGCACAATGTTTTCGAGCTTCTTTTTATCGTATTCCTCATTCCCATGTCGCGATATGTAGATTGCGCGCGCGGTCTGTTCGATATCGCCGACGAGGCCGGGCTTTTCTCTAAGAGATTGCCCAACTATTCCAGTTATATCGTCCCGTAATGCTGTCGTTTGGGTTGCTCCCAAGTTGACCTTGGCGCCACTAGCTATCGCACGGCGCCCCTCAAAATATTCAGCCGCCATGCGTTTATTCATCAGCGACCCAATCAATGCGAGATCGGTTGCGTCGGTTTGAGTTGCAATCTGCGCAAACACTTTCGGCGCATCCCGACCGGCCGCTTGAGTGATGCTTTCAACAAGCACCGCTTGCGCCGCAATGTCTGGGTTAGATTTAGAAAATACGCTTTTTAATTGGTCGATAGATTCCTGGCTCAAATAAACCGTATCGACGTTATAAAATAGGCTTGCGTTTTTGTTGGCTGTTATATGGTCTTTTAGCTTTGCTGGGTCGGCCATGTCAGCTTTGCTCAAGGCAACTGGCGTGTCGAGCCGTTGCGCTTTGTGCAAGGCCGCAAGAGGATCTTTGATTTCTCTTTTACGTGTCGCCTCGGCCGCCTTGCGCAATCGCTTTTCTTTTTTGACCAGATATTCTGGGGTCGTTTTGTTGGCGTTTACGAACGACTGTATTTGCTTTGCGGCCCTATCGGCCGCTTCTCTGTAAGCAGCAGATCCGCCTTGCCCTATGGTGCCTAGTTCTGCATTTTCGCGCGCAAGAAAGTCAACTCTTTGCACAAGAGCCGGATCACCTAAGTCGCCCGCCTTTTTGCGCAACTCGTCTAAATCAGCGTCGCCAATATGTCCGCCATCGCCCAATATCCCAAGTCGTCCATTTATTTCGCGATTGAGATCCTTGATCTCTGCGGTGCGCAAAGCGTCGGCTTGTCGTATATCTGTATCAAATGCGTTTGTTAAAATCTCGATACGCAAGTCATCGATGCCACGCGCTAGACCCTTGCCGGTTTTGCGGTCCTCGCGGAACTTATTAAGAAACGCGCCCTTGTCTTTTGCGTCTCTAAACTCGCGTCGAATGCGCGCCTCGTGATAACGGTTTTTTGCCTTTGCGATATATGTCTGTATAGATTTCGGCGTTTGGCCCAGGCTTTCCATCGAGTCCTTGTAATTGACCATTGCCGCTTTGAACTCTTGGTCGCCGCCGCGAGTTGCGACCTGGCCCATGAGACCGGCGTGCTCGAGCATACTGTCCGTGATGCTGGTTGCATCGCCGTCCAGGATCTTTTGTTGCTCCTTGATCGCGTCGGCCGACCGATCCAAGAACGCGGAACGTGCATAGCTTTCCAGCTTGGCCTGCGTGCGCGCAGCCGTTAGCGGATCCATGTCCTTGAGCGCGGACGTATAGCCGCCGATGATTGCGATCAGGCCCGCCTGGAAATCGTTAGGGTCCTGCTTCGTTTTCTTCGCTTCGATGTACGCGTTGCCGATGGCCTCGCGCGCCTTCGCCTCAACTTGAACGCCGCCAATCTTGCTCGCCGCATCGAATGCCGCTTGGCCGTAGATGTCGGTCGGCCGCTCGCCGCCGTATTGTTCAAGCACCTGTTCCGGATTCTGGGACCCGGCGGCCGTACCCTCGGAGATGGCGGTTTGCTCGGCGCGCTTGAACGCGAAGTTCTGGACTTGCTGCGCGCGCTGCGCGAGCTCGCCGTACATCTTGCCCGTCTCGCGCATCGCGGCCTGGTCAATGTTGGGCGGCACCTCTATCGGTTGATTGAGGCCTACCTGGCGCTGATATGTTCGGTATCGCGGTGCCATTAGTAGATCGCGCTCATACTACGACGGCCCCCAAATTATGTTACCGCCGGAGTACGGC